>Ga0116231_10002609_pt1 | contig 37690 bp, 17 predicted proteins | sample S1TSphgellanicum_2_FD_89695 | JGI IMG/M metagenome (GOLD analysis project Ga0116231, IMG submission 89695) | Host-associated microbial communities from peat moss isolated from Minnesota, USA - S1T2_Fd - Sphagnum magellanicum MG | ecosystem: Host-associated > Plants > Peat moss > Unclassified...
AAAAGGAAAAGAAAAGAAAAGAAAAGAAAAAAAAAAAAAAAAAATGAGGGAAAAAAAAGAAGAAGAGGAAGAGGGGGGGGGGGGGGGGGGTTTGAAATGTAAGGGAAAGGTGGGCCAGTGCAAAGAAAAGAAAACCCACCTCAATGTTTGGTTTGGTTCAGGTTAAATGGTTTGGGTTCATTTCAAAACAGCCAAACCGGCTTCAGCCACAACTGGTGCATTGGTGGGTGCTGGGTCACAGCAGCCTGGAACTGGAGTCCAAAAACTGTTTCCTGTCCACGCACTATCCACCCCTTGTTGTCTGCTCATAGTTCTCACTCCGACAGCACATCAGAGATTCTCTGGTGAGAAAGGAAGACTGTTGAAGAAAAGTGCGAAAGCTTTGATCATAGGAACCAAGGTGTTGAAATGTAAGGCTGTATGTAACAAGCCGCCCATCACTTAATGACTCTGCCCTTTAAATGATATCCATAAGAATGATGAATAATCAATATACAAAATTGGAAACACATGGTTAGCATGGTGAATCCCAAGTGGATCCTTCAGTCATCTGGAAATATTTCTTTAGTGGACTCCACACAACCCTAGAATGTAGAGACACCCAACTTTGGCCCACTTCTGGGTGCATCCCAATGTTTCCAGTCTTTGCCCTCAAAGGGGTAGAGCCAATAAACAATACTAGTCAAAAGTCATGGAACTGGAGAAATGAAATAAAAACCTCTATTGCAAAAAAGAAAGAGTCACAAAGCTAAGTGCAAGAGTATGAGGAAGAAGAAACCTAAACTTAGCGATTGGAGGGGAAAAAAAAGAGCATGAAGCAGATATATAAGGTGTAAAGACCAATTTGTAAACTGTGGAGTTTTGAACTTTAAAAAAAAAGAATTGGTAACTCTGGCAACAAGGTTTACCCCTGACCACCAGGGTACCTCACTATCCTCACAGAGCATAAGGAGAAGGGGTCCAGTTGGGAATTGAACTCCACCAGCTTCACAGCCAAACCCTCAGCCACTGGGGTAGCTCACTGGTCCTGGAGATTTGAACTTCCACTTTTGGACAGAGAATCTATGAAATCTTCATATTGAACAACCCTAAATCTACATAAAAATTATGTTGAACCTACAACAAAGTTATGTTGGCCTTTCAGCAATTTCTACCCATCTTGGTTGAGTTATTGGATTTGTAACAAGAATCTCATTTGGACTCCATGGTTAGAGGCTTTATGCAAGGATCTTTTATGCAAACCTGCCAAACTTTTTTAAGTCTTAAGGCACCAATCCAGAGAGAAAGTGGAAAAACAAGAGAAGAGTAGAAGAGTACCTTGGTGCAAGTTCAATTGCTACAAGTCAGATGTCAAAGTCTGGGGACTGAAAGTTGACACTAGAGGTCCTAATTCAACTGCCAAGTCTTTGCCTCATTGAGCCATGCTCTACCACTTTTGTCCTGTGTTCAAGCATTTTTCCATCACCAACGTGAACCCACCACCAGTACCCACCAGCACACCATCCACTAGATACCTGTTATCACTCAGTTGTGGATGTTCTTCATCTGAATCAATATCTGGTTTCAACTTGATAACCCATTCTGTAAGAAGTAGGTCATATATATAAGTAGATGTGGAAAATAGGTGACTACTAGGGACGTAGTTGTTTTTTATACATTTGTAAGGGCCGTACCTACATACTAACAATACCCTTGCAGGGTTGTAAGGAGGTAGGTAGTTTAAAAACCAACCGAGCTAATCACCATGGAACTGGAACCCAACAGAAAACTGTTTCATGACCACTTACCATCCATCCTTCATGCTGCACTGGTGGGTACGGGTGCACTCTGGTGCCTTTTCTCATTGCTTCTTAGAACTATAGTTGCTCCTTCCCTTTGATTTGTCCACATTGGTCCATTTGCAAGTACAGGACCGTGAACACCAGTTTCAGGTCCTGGAAGACTTGGTCTGGTTTGCAATGTTTTCATTTGTACTCATTTGCACATCTGACTTCTTTTTGGTTGGAAATAGTGGAGGAACCAAGACCTTAGCTCCCTGTCATATGAATCCATCCATACAAGTCCATCATTCATTGCATGTTTCATCCTCATAATGTCAGTCCCAACCCCCAACTATACTTGAAAATTGAGGCGTGTCATATCTTGTTACACCCTTTTTCCATCTGCATATCTTGATGAACCACGACCTTCTACCCACCAGCCCAACACTCTGGATGGATGGTGTGTGGAAGGGAAACATTTTTTTCATTTTATTCCTGTCCCACACTAACCACCGTGATTGGCTATGCACCAAGCATCCATGTGAATAGCCACCAAGTGCCTTGCCATCCTACCTATCTACATGGTAAGTACCATTTACATCCCTACCTACTTACCAGCACGGGTGCACTGTACAGAAAATTTTGGATGAGGAAAAGTCAAAACATGCATGTTTGTCTCAGCAAAATGGTTTTGGCCTCGCATTTTGGTACAGGATGCTAAGGCAGGCAAAAGGTACAGTACAGCCTAGCACCTGCTGTTGATTGGTTAGATGGTTTGATTGGTCTAGGTGGGTTGCTATTTTGCGTTCTCCGACCTTTTAGATTCAGTTCTATCAGCGAAGGTTTGGAAAAAGTAAATGACAAATCTTGTGTGGGAGAAATATTGTTGCAGGATTTAGGTGACCATAGTGAGCTGCAACAGTCATTTTTCATGATTGGATTTTTGTTGATCTCCTGCGGATGTGTTCAGGTAGCCTGATAACCAAGCTACTGTTTCACTGCTATATATATATTACAACCTGGGTATACACGACTGGTTTGAGTAGATGTATAAAGAACATACCACTCAGGTATGGCATAGGCAATACCAGCCTTATACCAGTACCAGCCTAGTGTTGGGCCTTATACTAGTATCAAAAACCAGGTCTATACCAGTGTTGGGTGGGTATGGAACAGGCCTTTAGAACTAGATTGAGTATCAGCCCATTCTTTCTCAAAAAATCAAGTGGTTATCACCCAGGGTGATACCTGGGATGATACTTGGCCTCATAGGACAATCGATCATTTGAGAACCATCTTGTAATTAAAAAATGCAAAAACATGAGAACCACCCAGCATATTAAAAACCCAAAGGCAGTTCTCAATTTTACAGGTTGAAGATCAAGGGACTATCTATTAGTATGCAATTCATTTTTATTGGTTGTGGGTGCATCCCAAAGCTCACTGTTTTCATTTCAACAAATAGCATTGATTGACACTAATTTCATTGCTCTCCAATATAGATATCTTAAGTGCACATTCCACACCTCATTGTTTAAGTAGAATAATTGGTTTGTGAGAACCATTGCAAATAATCAATTGATTTTACATTTATGAGAACCAGTAACTTGAGAACCGGCTGAAATTTTTGATACCTTGGGTGGTTTTCATAAAATTAAAAGAAAATTGAAAGAATTGAGGTAATTCTTACAACTCTATGAGAAACCAAAATCACTAGTTCTCAAAAATACGTGAGAACTGTGTAACACTAGTTTATACTAGTGTTGTGCAAGTATGTTGTTTCTGATATATCCTCAGTTAATATTTTTTCAATTTATTTACCCATCTTGTAAGTATATTAGCATTCAAAATTGTCCATCAAGTTAGGGTTCAAATATACAAAAATTCAGTCTGTTTTTATAGATGGGTAAGGTCCAAGCACCCCTTAATCATTACCCCTTTTGGCATAAAAAATGAATATGTATATATTTATTTACTTAAAAATGAAAAAAATCCACATTTGAAATTTTTTAAACAATTTTTAGAGGCCAATCCAATGTCAAAATGTAAGAATCAAAGTGTTTGGTTCATCCTTGACTAGGGTAAATAAACATACAAGTGAACATTTAAAATACCATAAGACAATGGCATCATGGTTGATGTTCAGCAAGTGATTGAGTCTAAAAATAATTTGTACCTTATCTTTGTCATTCTAGTAAGCTTTTGAATCATCCAATTCAGTTAAATAACATGAAAATTATGGTGCCCCAGAATAAGGTCTTTTTCTTTAAATATGATTTTACCACACCTAGCATTACTAACATGTGCATTGTGCACATGTTAGGAGTGGTAGGTGTGTGGTAAGTGCACATGTTAGCAATCCTCATATTTATTTCATATGGTTTGCTCAAAGTTCTACCTTTCTTAAGTCTATATAGTTTGGCCAAAGGGGAGGTGTTACATTGTTATATATACATTTTCATTTTGGGGAGCTTTCAATTTTTAAAAACTAAAATTTAATTTAAGTTTTTTTGTTTGTGACAGGCCAATCAATCACAAAATCATTTTATATCGCCATTGTAAACTAAAAAGAGTGACATATGCTTCAATCAAATCTCACTACACACCAATAAGAAAGATTGCTTAGTCAACATCCAAGATTGATCCATCCTAGTTTTCTATATATTTGATCTTAGGCATGACATAATTTCACACTTGAAATTAAAATTCACAAGATTGACTAACCATCTTTCTACTTTTAACCTAAAACACCTTAGGTGTTGATGCTACACCTACACATGTAATTGTCCTAACACATGAACAATTACATTGGAAGCACATTTTGGATTGGACAATCTCTTGAATGTTCCTTCCTTAATTCAATTACATATACCAAAGATTCTAGATATCCAACATTACAAACAAAATCCTTGATGTGTCTTTTCAAGACACATGAGACCTTTTGACTCTCACATTACAACATCTTAATTCAAAAAGGAAGGGGTTTTGCAACCCTACAATTGGATTTTCCAATTGCAATGATCACTTGAAATTCTAAGTATTTTTACACCTTATGTGTTATTGAATGAATTGCATCAATTGCATCAGACATGTCATAACATATATCATTGAGAAATACATGCAACTTGGTCACAGTTAAATGTTCATGATGAAAGTTTTGATGTCATGTTGGACTATTTTGAGTTGGTGCTAACATGGTGTTTATGTGGATCATGTGCCATGTTGAATTGACCAAAAAAAAAGAACCCACTCCACTTTAATGTTCATCGACATTATGGATGAAACATTAGAATTGTAAAGCAACTAGAGATTTTAACTTCTAAAACACTAACTTGCAACTTTTTTTTGTTCAAAAACTAGTATGCAATTAACAAAATATTATTTTATTAAAAAAAATCCTAATTTGGGATAGAGTTTGAATTTTTTTAGCAACTAAGGATTTGGCAATGGTACTACCTTGTGACTTATGTAAAGCTATAATTATAGTCTTTCATAACTTTGCAAGTATTATTACGCCATGACATTTAAAACATCTAGATTATATTTCCATTTTTTAAAATGCCTTTTTATATTTCAATGTTGAACTAGAACAAGCCATAATTTCTTCATTCCATCATATTTACTTTTGAAATATTTCATATTCTAATACTCAACATCAAATGTGAAATGAAATCAATACCATATAGAAAACTTTTTAATCCAAAAGATATCTAGATATCCAAACTTTCAACCTAAACAAAATTCAAGGGGGCACACTTAGTGTTACAATTCTACATTATCTATGTCACACAAGGTATTGGTTATGGCATTAGGTGAGGGAACCTTTCTTTCCCACCTTATTATTACATTTTTTTTAATATGCACATATTTAAGCCACTTTTTGTTTGCATTAAGTTTTATTACCCTAGTATATTTATTTAAATTTTTAATTGTAATACTTGATCAAGAAGAATGAACAAATAACAACTCTCATATTTTGAAGGTTTCAAAGATGTAATGAAAGGAATATAACCATTGAAACAATATTACATGATATAGTTTTTATGATTGAAATTTTAATCACAATGGACAATGGAGAAAATATACTTAACCAAAACAAAATAATCATTTGTGACACAAATCTAATGAATTTGTTTTCGATTCAAAGGATTAAAAATATTAGTTGATACATGTGGCAATATTATTAGTTATTTTATAAAAACTAAGGATATCAATATTAATATTCAAAACTTTGATATTTTTGGATTAAACTAAAAACAAGTCCAAATCATAATTGCATTAAACTTGTGATTCTAACATCAAAAATTATATTAAAACATTTTGAGTTGATTACAAATAGTTTGACAAACCTTATGGCATGTTGTCATGATGATATCATGATCACAATATGTTCAAAATGGGTTTGAACCTTCATATTTTTGTCCACAACCCAAAACCTTTACCATCCAACCACCACTTCATGTGATAATATAAAATTGTGCTATCAAAAATATATATAAATACACATTTTCTGAATATTTTACATTATAACGTTATTATATAATAAACTAATTTCATAATGAAATTGATTACATTATGCACAATGTATCATTATTCAATTTAATTCACTTTTTAGTTGCATAATTATATTGAAATTTATAATGCCTTTTACTTTTATTTTTAAAATCTCATAATGGAATGAATTTCAGCTCTAAAATTATGTAACTAAAATTCACATGTCTTAAATTTTATAAATTTATTCACTTTTTGTTTGAATGTCAAATTTAAAGACATTAAATTAGTGCAAAGTTGTCAACATGGACATTAGTTAATATGTTCTAGTTTTGGTAATAAATGATAATTTTTAAAAAAAATTAATTTTCCATTATTTCACATATCATTTTATTATATTTTAATTGAATTATCCTTTTTATTTTTATGTGAATAATTACAAAAAATAAATGAGAAACATGACACCCGTAATTTATTTGATTTTTAAATAGTTTTTAAGTTAATATTTTAATATTTCCACATCATCAAAATCATCACAAATAGCATTATAATCATAATCAATAATATTTAAAAGATTGATTTTAATCACATTAGTCAAGTTAGACAATTCCACATGGGTGCCATATATGCTATGTGTCCATTTTGATTATAACTAGTTTTTTTAGTCAAAATGAGCATAATTAATTAAATGAAACATAATTAATCAATTTAATCAAATGAACTTGACTATACGTTCATTTTAGTTGCAATGCTACTTAGATTTTTAAAATCATTTTTTTGTAACAATGAAAGGATTACATCCATTTCATCCTTGGGATGAATAAATATAATTCTTGCAAAACAAGTAGCATACAAATGTGATGTTATAAGCCATCAACCATTCCATTTCATTCAAAACAAACAAAGGTTGAAAACAAATATGAACATATGATTTATTTTCTAAAAAATAAATTATGCTTGCAATTTTTGTTATAGTCAAAAATTTTATGTAAATGGAATTAATTTGTTTATTAATAAATGTATTTTATTTATTAACTTACTAATTGAACCTATTAACAAATACACCCTAAATTTTTTAATTATATGGGTGAAAATCCTTTAAGGTGTATCACATAGGACAAAAAGAGCCTAGTCCATATTGTAGTCCTTTTTTATCCTATATTTTGATCCCCATAAAAAATAATAAATCAAAATTTGGCAAAATTTTCGAAAAGACTATATTTTAAACTATTACAATTCTAGATTCCATCATTTTTATAAATGTCATGTAAAGTTATCGTTTATAAAGTTGTTTTGGGATTTGTTTTCTTGCACATTTTGGTTTGGATTACTACACAACAAACAACAAATTTCATGAGATAATTATTAACAACTTAGCAAAATTGTATAACATCATATGCATTTTTTTTTAAATTATTTTAAAAACACAATCACTATTTATTTATTTATAATCTACCAATATCTAAAACCTATTTCTTACATAACTACTAAGTTAAAACCAAATATTACATCAATTGAGGTTCATCCACAAGTGAGTAATAACAGACATCCAGTGGATGGTGCATTGGTGGATGCCAATTCAATGTGGCCAGGTAAAAGTACATAAATATTTTCATTTTATTTTGGACTTTTCCTTTGGGTTAAGCCTATTGATTGACTCATCCCAAATGCCACATTGTTTCAACATGAAATTGCATTACAAAACATTTTTTTCATATAACATTCAAGATGAAAATGGAAGACAAAAAAGATGGGATAAAATTTGAAGTTGCAAGTAAATAAGTAAGTATGAAAGTAAATAGGTAAGTAAGTGATTAACTAACTAACTAGTCAACTACTTAAATAATTAATTAACTACCCACCTACCTATTACTTCTCACTTCACTATTTTTAATATCTTATAACAGTAACAATAACTATTATTAATAGTTATTATCAACTAATGAATTAGTTAATTATATATATAATAATTGACTATTAACTATTTTTATGACCTAACTAATAATTTAAAATAATATTAAATTAATCAAATAATTATTTAAAGCTATTAGTTAATAGTTCCAACAATAATAAATATATGAATAGTACATATTTTAAATTAATAGTTATCAAATAAATAATAAGGTATTGAATTATCAATTATTATTAAATAATTTATAATTTAAAAAATTGGTTATTATTATGATTGATTAATTAATCACTATTTAATTAATTAACTAGTAATTAATAATAGTCATTACCTATTAATATAATAAGTATTAAAACATGTAACATCGTTACAACTTTACATACCTTTAATACTTGTACATTTATTGGAACCATATTATCAAAGTCATATAACCTTAATAATATAAAACCTTGGATACATATGTAATATGGACATTATATATTTCATATATAATATTTGTAATACAAATTTAATATATTTGTAATATACATATGGCTTTAATTTTTTTTAAGTGTATCAAAATCTTGTCATAACATCACTCTTTTCTAACTTTTTTACTTAGTCTTTTTTTTACCATGTAAAAACACATTTATGGATTATTATGATCGAATCTATAATTGTAATGATCTAAAATATAGTCCTTCTGAAATTTTTGACAACTTTTGATAGTGTTAAAAGGTTAAAAAAGACTATAATAAGGACTAAGCCCTTTTCATCTTGTGTGACACCTTAAAAGATTTTCACCCATATGTAATTTATGTATGATTGATATAGTTTAATATGTTCTAATATGAATTACAAATGATTTCAATACATACAATATACACAATCATGTCATACACATTTTAGCATATCCCCAATAAATTGTTAAATACATTCAATACACCTTTGTATACCCATAAAACTACAACTAATTTTGGTCACATTTGCAACTAATGGACCATAAAAAACTTTCTAAAATGAAAGTATTGATAAAAATCTTCCCATTGAAAGGATGAATAAGCCATTTGTCACAACATAGTTGCAAAATTGACCCAAAATTTTGGTAACTTGACTTATAGATGCAAGTGACAATTAATCGCACATAGTTGTAAATGGAGGGATAGCATTTGAACCTAGTTCTACTAGTGTTTGAGGTCCAGATCCTAACCTGTAGTTGGACCAAAGGCTCATTGTTTTACTCAAATTAATATTGGAATTGAATCAAGCAAAAGGCCTTTTTAAGAATTAAATTACACCCTGGACCAGGGTGTTATCCTTTTCTAAAGAAGTTCAAGTTCTCTAAAATATAATTACAACTTTTCAAAACAAGTAAAAACTTAACCTTATTCTTTATGCAAGTAGTTAATTTAAATTGGTTGTACACAATTAACATTAATATTATATAATCTCTTTTGGAACTATGTGGACCATTTGAACAAATTAATACAACATATATATATATATAATATGGAAATGGAACCATTCTTAATCTTAAACCAAATTGGTCTCCAATTTTGTAAAAGATGACCAAAACCAAAAAAATTAGAATTCCAAAGAATAAACTAAAAAGTTTAAGAACTAGGACTGAATGTTCCAATTTAAATCATGAACTTGAAAACATTGGTCATCACTAGTGTTGGTTATTGAGTTTTGACACCAAAGTAACCAGTTGGTATGAATAACTTGATAGTGAATTATTGATTTAAAAAAAATTCAACATGCGACCAACCAATTGAATATTTCATTTTCAAATTATAATAATAACTTACTTTGAAACCTACGTGGATGATTGGAATTTCATCTAGGTAGGTTACTAATTCTAAAACCCTAAACATGCTAGGTTACTTATTCTTAAACCCTAAACATGTTCATGATAGAAAACTTGAAAACAATTTTTTTTTAATAATAAAAACTGTATAACCTACCCTACCTAGGAAAACAAAAAGAAAAAGAAAAAAAAAGATTGCACCCAACACCTATAGTAGGAGTCCATTGATTCAACACCATTTCTCAAATCCAGGTAGTGTTTTTTTTTCCCCGAGTCTGCTGCTGTGAAAAATTAACCATCATCTCTAAAAGGATTTAACATTAATTGGCAAACAAGTTAGAATTGTTTGGTTCCAGGTGCGGTTAGAAAACCGAAAACAGCATTGAGTGGGATTTTTGGGAACTGATTCTAGAATCAGAACTAGAACCGAGGGCTCATTGGATGTTAACCGATAATTAATCACCTATTCTAGTCTAGGTTACTCAAAATCAGGTCTGATCTTCAGAACCTAAACTCTTTTCTTGAAGAATGGAACTCAGAACTGGCTTGCTGATTCCATTATGTGCGGAACTGGAATTGTTCTAACCCACTTTTTAGAACGGCAGGCAACCAGCCTCGGTTCTTCGTCAAAGTAGAGAACTCCCAACACTGGTAGAAAGCTGTCTAAACTGGCCAAAACAAAAGCTGCCCCAAAACAACTTAAGAGAATTTACAACAAACTATTTCAAAACGTGGAAAAGATATCCAATTTTTTAACAATTTTTTTCTTAAAAAACAGATTATTTTGTGATAGAAATTGCCATCCCAAGTCACAATTTCGGGAAATTTCGTCACAATTTTTTTGATGATCCACTGATGTTTTGAAAACAAAAAAATGTAAATTTTGAAATTTTGAAGGTTTTTTTTGGAGATTTTTTATTCAGATCCCTTCCTTGTCACTGTAACTCAATTTATTTTGGGTACATCAGAACGTCTAGATGAGGAGGAAATCATTCTCTAAGCATCCGAATCTGCAAACCTAAATTCTGAACCAAAATTTTCGCTCATCGCTCATCGCTGCTCTTGATTTCAAGCTTCCGCAAAGGTCAAAACTGGTAATTGCCATAGGAATTCTTAGTTTTGTTCTACACCTAAGTAGCCAAAATTTTGGATGCCATTCATGCCTAGACTGAAAATTTGATGATGATGATGGATCATCATCATCATCGTCTGTAGCTCCACAAGGATGGCTCAACGAAACTTGAGTCGTTCTCGTCATCAGAATCGTCGAGTTTCGGACTAGGCGGAAAGATGATGTTCTTAACCCATTCGCGCTCGTAAGGGTCGTCATCGAAATCCACCGAATTTTCCCAGCTCTGACCGTTGGAAGAAGCCTGGGACATCGCCAGGCGGTTAATGGATTGCGCCGCCGGTTCATAGGTGATGTCTTCCAGTTGTTCTTCTTCATCGCTGTCGGACGCATTGGGGGAAAGGAAATCGCTGTAACTGAAGGGGCGACCGACGGAAGCGGCGGCTGAAGCTGCAGCGGCAGCCTGGATCTGGCGTGTGGTGCAATTACCCGGCGTAGTTCCGCTCGGAATGGTGGGGAGGTGGTGAGGGAAATTAAGCTGGGAATTGGGTCCTCGTATACACACCAGGGCTGCGTCGTAAGCGTGTGCGGCTTCTTCGGCTGTGCGGAATGAGCCCAGCCAAATGCGAGATCGGGTTGAAGGGTCTCTGATCTCAGACACCCATTTCCCCCATCGCCGCATTCTTATTCCTCGGTACCGCCGCTGCGAGTCCCCGCTTCTCTGGTACCTCCCGGACATGATGATGATGTCGAATTGAGATACTGTACTCAAAACACTGTAGATCTGAAATTCAGGCCCAAAAAACCACGAAAAACAGGCTTCTAGCTAGAACCCAAAGCCAATTTGCGATCAATCTACAGGTATCCAAATATCCTCTCCCTCGCAGCTCTTAGGCGTAATTCGGAGCCAATGGCTGAGACATGAATTCTCTTTAGCACTGGAGCGAGTGTTTGATTAATTCACGTTTCCAAGCAGTGCGAGGTAGATTAATTAATTGGTGCACGCAGAAGGTCGGATTCCAACACTGGATTGGCATGCAAGAAGAAGAACTATCTAGACTAGCACGGAATGAAAAGCTAAAATTTCAAATGTTCCTTCTCAATGCATATTAAGAAGCTTTTCCAAATTTTTGCAAGTTCAAAATCCTTGTCGAATTTGCTACTCAATTAATAGCTGCAAGCTCCGATGAATCTCAAACAAGATATAGCCCAGTGATCAATCGAGAGCATTTAATTGGAGAATTCTCCAACTCTGCTTGGACAATTCCGTGTCCAGACTTGCAGCTACCAGGTACCTGGCGCATGCGTGTGGCTTCACCGCCAAACCTCGAAGTAGCAGGCAGGGTCGAACCCGGGCCGGACTGGGTCTGCCTAAGCGGGGCTTCCACTCGACCAGGTAGGGCTATCTGAGTAATACCAGGTTTAACGCCACGTGGGGCATTTCCAATTCACCCATGCGCTGTTTATGAAATTTAATTTAATTTTCTAATTTAGTTTGGGCCCTCCACACGGGTAACATGTGCGCATTGATGTGTCGTGTATTATTCCCGGAGTTATTCCGCGTCTTTTTTGCCTTACTGCCCAGCCCTGACACGCCCATCCTGACTCATACGGTAATTTTGACCCAAAACTTTATTTAGAAAAATTAGTCAAAATTTACACTACATAACTCATTTTCCCAAAAATTTCCCAATCTTTTTGTCAAGAAGAGAAAATAATAATCGAAATAAAACTCATTGAGTGGAAGTAGTTTTTTCTTTCTTTCTTTCTTTCTTTCTTTCTTTGTGATGTTGCTGGAGTGGCGATCATCAAAAAGATAATCTAGCCAAATTTGGCTTTATAAATTATGGAAGTAAAAATAATTTAAAGCATCCTTCTATATTGTTGGTTACCTATTGGAACACTTAATATAGAATCTAGTGATTTTTTTAAAAAACTTAAAGTTTTGTTCAAAATTTGGCAATTTGAAAAACAAATTCACCCAAAAAAACTCGGAGTGGAGGTGAGGATCATCCATATGCCAATGTATTAGCTATAAAAGTCAAAAAGTTTAAGCATCCTTCTATATTTTTTATTGCCTGCCAGAACCTATTATAGAAATAGGAGGACGTTTATTTTATTTTTTCTAGAATCTGGCTAATTTGGGACATTTTTTCACAAAATATTCTTTGTATAAATTGAAACCAATCTTTTTTTTTAGTTGCGAAATTTCATATGAAGGTGACACTTTCTTTATTTGGTGCCAAATTTCACATGCACAGGGCACTTTCTTTTTTTGACTATCACAAGATTTTTTTAAGCTGCCTTTTAGTTCACTATGTTCTGGGGAGAAAGACCTGGAAGTCGTCATATTTACACAACTTGGTTCTTCGAGGTTGCCAAAACATAGAAGGATTCTTGAAAATGTCTATTGTTTTCCCTCTCTCACCTGTAGCCAAATTTGGCTCTTTCCTCTTCTGGATGGTTGCCAGTGGTTTTTTCTTTTGGCCAATTTTCGCAACCTGGCGACCAAAAAAAAAGGGCTGGCGAATCCAACAAAGGGATTTTTGAGATTTAAAAAAAAATTCGCCATATCCTGACAAAAAAAATGTAGAAGTCGCCAGATTTAGACAGTGTGTTCCTGCAGGTCGCCAGAACTAGACAGGATTTCAAAAAAGATCTACTAGTCCACCAGGACAGTCGCCATTAACTGCTAATTAATGTTGAGGATCCTAGCCAGTGCACCTACTCGAGGAATTTGAGAAAAAAAAACACTGATCCTTGCCATTGTCTACATCACAAAATTGAAAAAAGGAAAACCCTCGATGAAACTTGAAACCAGATTTTTCAGGTGGAAAACTTGTAAATATTCGCCAGGGAAGTGCCAGAAAAGGCAGCTCCCCATCTGTCCAACCGATTCTGGTTGCGTAACCGGTCAAGTGCAAATTCTGCCATCTCAAAGGAATTGAATTTCTATAAATAGATATAGACCTCTGCTACTTGCGAAAAGGCAAAAAAATATTTTGAAAGTAAAGGTTTTTCTGTGGGACCAGTTTGAAAATGGGGACGAGTCGGTGTTGATCCCTTGTCTTATGTGGTGGAAGGTGGAGTTAAGTAAGGGGAGAGGGAGATGGCTCGTCCACTTTAGATTGGGTGGATGTGTGTATGGCTTTAGACGCCACAGAGGAGTGCATCATAAGAGCAATGAGGAATTTGTTTTCCTTTATGGAGCAAAAATAAATTATATCCCCTACTCAACAAGGAAAACATGGCCAAGCTCCTTTGATGACAATGCTAAGAAAAAGTTGCATCCAACAATATATGATGCACCTCTAAGTTTGCTTATTAAAGGGAAAGTTACGAATATCCCACAACTTTGTCAACCCTTGCCCTCTCGTCACAACTTGCACCTTGCTCCTATCCCACAACTTTGTCAACCCTTGCCCTCTCGTCACAACTTGCGCCTTGCTCCTATGCGTCCAAATCCACTCCCTTCCTGTCCCTTCAAATCCCTATCTACCCGCAGGTATTTGCAACTTGTTGAATATTTTGACATGTTCCAAACAAGACACAATGAGCCTTGGCCAATCCTAAAACCCGAATAATCTGTTATTTTTCATTCCTATATAAATATAGTTCATCACATGGTCATTATCTAGACCATCCAACAAGAAACAATCTAGATTTGGCCACCCATGCAGGGTTTTCTTTTTAGCAAATTATAAAATGTGCACAAGTGACAATATGCATAAGTGGTTTCTTATGTAATTTTGATGGGCGAACGAGTGATATCTTGGTCACTTGTGGACTTTGTTGTTGGCAAACCTGATTTTTCAAAGACCCCCAAGTTGGCTATTTTTTTTTGATAAAGTCAAATGGGCACCTACCCAAAAAAATTAGAACATAATAAAGTTATGCACAAAGTTTTCAAAAACTAGGGTTTTGATCCTAAGTTTGGGCAAAAGAGACAATGACCAGAAAAAGGCATGACAAGCAAATTTTCCCAATTGCAAAAAAGATAGAAGTGATTGAAAATCACTCCTTAACTTAAGATCAAATGGGTTTATTTTTGTGTTTTTCATTCTCTTTGTATTTTGTGAAGCAAGTATGCCTTGAACAAAGGTGAATGAAAGAGTGCTTCTTTGTGAAGGATATATTGAGCAAACGTTAGTGAGAAGCACAAAGCATGTTTGCAAGGAAAGGATCTTGGCAAAAAACAAAGAGGCAAGCAAATAAAATTTCAATAAGGCTTTGTAATAATGGTCAAAGTTTTTTTTGGCAAATACACATTGGAGTTCCAACAAGCTTCAACATTGCTTGCAAGGAAACAAGTTTAGCAAAAAAACAAGGAGGCAAATAAATCACATTTCATTTGAACTTCAATAGTACTAACAAGTTTTTTGTTTGAGCAAATACACGTGCTAAAGTTTCAACAATAATGGAACTTTGAAAGTTTTTAAATTTCAACAGCAAGTTTTTAATAGTGGTAAAGCTTCATGAATTTTTTGTTTCCATAGCAACTTCCAACAATGATAGAGTTTGTAGGCTAGAGCTTTTACAAAGGTCACAAAGTGTTAACAAAGGTGGAATTTCAATAAGCTTCAACCATGATGGAATTTTGTGCTTTCATAAGGCTTCAATACCATTTCTTTCTTTTCATTCCCATAACTACAAGCCATATGGTCCTCATTTCCATGGGAAAATGAAGAATTTTTTTTGACATTCTAAACAATGACCAAATTCTATGGGAGGCATTCCTCGTATCACGTTGGTTTTTTTTTAACACCTACTGCAAGCTTTGTGAACTTATCACCCTAATTGCATCAATTTTAATGCAATGTTTGACTTGTCACAATTTCCATTCTAAAGTTTCAAATTATATCACTTTTTGCTTCCGAAACCCTCATCAACTCTTCATCACACTAATTGTTGATGTTTGCCAACTTCTATCACCCCTCACATATGATGTAATTGTGGTTGCACACAATTTTCAATGTTTACCCATGACCCCATCCATGATTTGTCATCTTTGCTAAGTAAGCAAGGAATGGTGGAAGTTAATGGGGGAAACAATTGCATGAAATGTTTTCGAACTTATAAGTCAATAATCATTATTATTGTAAGGCTATAACAATGCATGGGCATCATAGATTTTTTTCATGAACAACTTCAAAATAATTTGCATACAAGAATTTTTGGAATGATATGATGAATACTAATCATTTGAGAATGTGGAGTTAGAGTGTCAGCAAGTAAAGTAGACCAAAAAATAAAATAAAATCCCAAAGTCCAATTTATAAAAAAATAATTTTTAATATGAACACAAGAAAGTATATTCAAAATATTTTGAAATATAAATATAAAACCATAGGGCCTTACATTTAGTTTATGGGAAGTTGGATACAAAATTCAAACAGCTTTGGTATCATAAAAGTAGGTTGAAAATATGTTTGAAACTAGCTAGGTTAAAATAATGTTCAAACTTACTTCATATTAAAAATTGGACATGTTATGATTAAAACATTCACATTTTGATAATATATAAGTAGTTTTTAGGGCTCCACTAAGTTTTTTTTTTTTTAATCAATATTTCACTTACATGTAGCCCATTTTGTAAGATTAGACATTTTGTGCAACTAGAAATTATTTTTTTAATTCTACTTAATTTTACTTTCAATACATTAAAACTTTTTCATTGCTAAATGTAATTGTTTTTGACAAGGAGCAACTAATTGTGTACTTTACTTTGCTTGCACTCATTAAATGCAAATGAAGAACTTTTTCCTTTTGATTAAAGTTTTAAGGTGTTATGTATTTTTCAATTTGTACAAATTATAATTTATAAAGTGTTTGGGTATTTGAATTCAAAAACATGTTAAATTATTAAAATGGTTTGAATCTATGTTAGTTTTTTTTTTCTTGTTGAATTACTTCAAGTTATGTTAGTGTTTAACCCCTATTTCCACATAATCCATTCTCATGGAGAAATTCTTAAAGGTAGGAAGAAGATGTAATTACGTAAAAGCACATTAAAGGTGAATCACTTTTCACCAAAAAGGGTGATGTATAACAAATATCATAGTACGATGTAAATTAACACAACAACACATCTTGGGTTTTACAACCGGTTAATAAAACGACTATTGTTTTTTTTGTTACAATTGTAATTACAAGTTCACATTAATAACTACATAATTGTAAAAAACATTCTGGTGCCACATGGCGTTATCATTTTGCAACTATAATCGAAATCACGACTTGATGGTTTTTACACAAGTAATAAATTTTCAAAAATGTTTTCTTAATGTATTTTTGAATGATATCATGATTTGACGATTTTTACACAAATAACATATTTTCAAAATTTTATTTTTAAATTTATTTTAATCATTCAAAATTAGTTAATAACAAAATTTCATTCATTCTTGTAATTTTTTGTGAATAATAACAACCTATGGTCATGTGATGTTGACATGGCATGCCACATGGTAATGAGGTTGATTAATAGTCACAACACTTTATGATTTGTGACACTAACTTCACATCATGATTCATGTCATTGATTTGATGAATTAATCCCATTCATTACTTAGTTGAAAATATTCTTGTCTTTTGCAATTAATAACAACTCGGTTTTCCATGTGATGATGACATGGCATGCCATTTGGCAATAAGGTGTCACAAATTTTCATGGCAATCCATGATTTTTTGTGACACCATAAGTTTTTGTGTGTTTTGAATTTATGGCACCAATATTTGTCATGGCATGCCATAATTTTTTTATGTGCCATGAGGTTTTTGAAATCATAAAATGTGTATGCATACTAAACAATCTATTGTTAATTGTAATTATGACTACAATATTAATAGTCATTTTGAAAAATGTGACACATAATTCCTTGACCTTTTAACTATTTAACACACTAGCTTAGGTCACCTTACCTATTAAGTTAACCTATGTATGTAGGTTACTTATTAAAAACCTACTTCATAATATAAGCTACCTTGTAAGGTAACTAGACATAATAAATTTACTACATCTAGTATGTTTAAATATATGTAGAATAGGTTATCCTACTAATAGGTTAACCTAGGTAGGTTTGCTTAGGTTCCTAGCTTTAGGGTTTTCTGCCAAATCAACCTAGGTAACCTCATTACACATATTTTATCAAGTTTGTAACCACCTCAAGTTTGTGCAATTAGATATGATTAGATGTGACTAAATGTGACTATGATGCGATTAAATGTGACATAATTATCCTAGGTTTTGTTTTTAGCCTAAAATGCTTAAGTTAACCTAGGCTAAATTAATAAGCATTATAAGTTGATAAACTAATTCATCTTAAGTCAACTTAGGGAGGTCTAGGTTAGGTTGGTAGGTAGTAGGTAGGTTGACCTAGGGTGGCCAAGGTTAATTCAAGGTTAAAAATTTTGAACTTTATAACTTTGTGTTAAATATTATTAGTATATAAAAATGTGGTACTGCAATGGATGGAAACTTGAATCCCAAAGTGAAGGTGAGGGGTTCAAGTTTTCACTCTTGTAACCTATGATACCTAAGCCACTTGGCTTAGGTTAAGTAGCCTAATCTAGGTTTCTTGGGCTAAGAATTCAACATTTGTTTTTAATCTAGGCCACCTAGCCTAGGTTAGGTAGCCTAAGTTGCCTAACATAGATAGTTAACCTAGTTAAGTTAAGCTAAGTTGACTTTTGGTCATGTGTAATGATTCATAATGTGTTTATAGATTTTTGACACATGTCATCTATCCATCAAGACATCTTTTGTAACACTTAATTAAATAAAACAACTAAGTTGAGATGGCATGCACTTTACACATCATACCAAAGTCATCAATGACATGAAATTTCAATATTAAGTAAAAATTAAAAAATCCTAGTCGATATGATGATTGGGTTTTGTGATTAAATGTCTTTTGCCACTAAATGGGTGAAACAACATGGGTTTAACAATTCATGAATGACTAGTTGCATATGTCCTTCTTGATTAAGACATAGTTGCAAAGGTCAATCATAAAACCCAAGATATGTTGTTATGTAAAATCTTGATGACATCCTTTAGCTATCATAAACACAAGCAAAAAACTTAAAAATTTGCATGACAACATTTTGAAACTCAAAGTTCACTTTGAATCAAAATTTAGTCTTGATCCAATGGTTAAATGAAAAGGATTAAATAAAATTAATGTACATAAAATATCAAACTTATAATTGTTTTCTGACCATAGGGCCCCATGTCTATCGTTCATGAAACATTACCAAACAAAAAAATTGAAAAAATAATGAAATGCCCATCTATAAAATCTCATCTTATTTGATATATGGTAGTGATTTTTTTCCTAAAAAGAAAATATTATTATGCATTTATTGCTCAAAATTACCAAAAAACACATTTTTTGAACGAAATTTCATTCAAAGAGTTTAAATCTTTAAATGGTTCTAAATTTAATTGATGTATATCAATATCATACACCATAAAAGGGCATAAACATGGTAAAGTAAGCTAGTCAATGACATTTGCAACTTTTTTGGAAAGTACCTGTAAGGTATGCCTTAATATATTGAATTCTTGAATATTATTTAAATCAATGATCAACAATTAAAAGTTTTTTAACTTCATTGCATAATATTGAAGAACCACATGTTTTAATATGAATTTTAATACATTTTTTGAGATGCAAGTATTAGAAAGTATGGGTCATAGTCTTGCAAAATAAAGTTACAAGTACATGAAAGTAAAACATCAATTAAAATTATTATACTTTCAAGTTGATAAAGCCCTAATGTGTATAAATACAATTTCAACTTTTCATATTATGGTCATAATCTATTAAAGTGTTAATGTAAAAGTATGTTGGAAAATTTAAACAACCAACCAATTTAAAACATACTTTTCATCCACTTTTTTTGTATAGAATATTCTTCAAACTTTATGTTCAACTTATAATAAACTCAATAAAAAGCTCAATGATTTCAAAATGCAATTTAAATAGGTTTTTAATATCTTTTATGTGAATGTTGAAAAGAGACTATTTTTGAAATTATATTTTTATAGGACTACTTTTTTGGTTTATTTTATCATGTTTGGACCCAAAAAAATTCACTCAAGAATTCCATTCACAACCCTAATTTTGAAATATATATGCAATTTTTTCAAACTTTGTGACAAATATTATTTTGTCACAAACATATTCCATATGTTCAAGGTTTTCACTATTTGTTGGATTTTAAAAAATAATTGATAAGATTAAGTTGATCAAAACAAACAAAAATAATCCATGTGATATCCATACATTATCAAAAAATTTAATTTGCAAAAATATACTTGTAATTAGAATTTTTGGGGGGCTTAATGTGTTTTCACCTAGTTGACCTCTATCTCTAGAGCTTGAAAGTACATGTAAGTCACTAATTCAGAAAGAAAATGCATTTTGCACATTGAAAGGAAGTTGGGCATGTTGATGGGAGTGGTGCAAGTGATGAATATTTTACAAATCTACAAATTTGCAACTTTGTAGCTAAATAATTTAACAAACACAACTTGGAACTTATTATTACTGGAATTTTAGTATAGAGCTTGCATCTTGATAATCTCATGATCTTTTAATGATTTGTTTCCCATCTTTCAAAACAAACACAAATGAACTCTCCCTATAACAACTTTCATTATTTTATGCTACATGCCATGGTGCAAATCTTATGGGTTATGTTTGGTGCGATTGAATTGGAACTGATATAAAAACTAATTTCAATCTTTGCTTTCAAATTAAATTAGCTCGAAACCCTAAACCTAATTTGCACCACACTAAATCCTTTAAGCCTTCAAATCCTTTAATTAATCTATTCCTATATTATGGGTCACTAGATTTCATCCCCAATTGCATCATTGATGCAACATGAAATGAAAATGGCATCATCACAAACTACATTTTTCAACCAATTCCATAAAAGTGCATCATACATGTAAATGTTGTCATGTTTCATGTACAAAATGAATTATAGAATGTGTTTGCTCATAAGACAATTTTGAAAAACACCATAATGTTCAAATGGGGCGATCACTTATAAAACCCAACTTTTCATTTAAAACCTTTAAAAACCAAAACTTTAACTCAAATCCTTAAAATTAAAATTCTACTCTAAACCTGAAACCCAAACCCTAAAATTAAAACCTTAATCCAAACGCTAAACCCAAACTCCTAAAATGAAAACTCTCATTTTAAACCCCAAACATGAACTTTAAAACCAAATTATTAATCCAAACCCTAATTTCAAATCCCAAAGCTAAAAGTTCAATTTTAACCTTGAAAATAAACACCTTAATCCAAACCTTAAATTCAAACCCCTAAGACAAAACCTAAATCCTAACCTTTAACATTAAAACCATAATTTAAACCTTAAACCCAAACCCCTAAAACAAAAACCCTAAACCTAACCCTTAAAAATAAAATGTTAATTTAAACCTTAAACTTGAACCCTAAAACAAAAACCTTAAAGGGTGAAAGCATGAATAGGTGGACTGTTTGGACTATCACACTTGTAAATGTTTTTGGATTACATACAAATGTAAAATTTAATGCCATATTCAAAATTGACATTGTCATTTTTAAATTATTCATGTTGTCATAAGCTTTAATGGGAATCATAAAAAAAAATTAGATGAATTCTACAACAATTATAATTTTTTTAATGGATTTTTGAAATGACAGCACTATGTTAGATGTTTGTCACACAAAAAAATGATTTGGACTCAAAAAGAATGTCAAAGTAGTGTCAAAATAAATAAATAAAAATAAACAATCATCAAATGAAAAGTTTATTAGTGAAGTGCATTGAAACTTTCCTAATTTATACATTTTTAATTTATAATAGTTTTAAATGATATGATTGTTAGAAATTTTTTTTTTTGAAAGTCCATTTCACATTAGAAATTTTAATCTTTTACATGGATTTTTTGATCAATCACATGTTTAAGGATATTCATAGGTTGACTTATTAATATTTATGATTAAAAACATAGGGGATAATTATATGACTTATGGTTTGATAATTGTTAAAATTGCAAAAAAATTGTTAATGTTAAATTATGGACTCTTAGACGCCACTTTTGAGCCACCTAACCATGCTTTCAAAGCTTAATCCAAACCTTAAAACTAAAACCTTAATCCTAACCCCTAAAATTAAAACCCTAATCCAAACCCTAATTTCAAATTTCAAAATTAAAAACTTAATCTTGACCCCTAAAATTAAAACCTTAAAGCCCTAAAACAAAAATCCTAATCTTAACCCCTAAAATTAAAACCCTAGTCCAAACCTTAAACCTAAACCCCTAGAACTAAAACTTTAATCTTAACCCTTAAAATTAAAACACCAATCTAAACTTTACATTTAAACCTTTAAAACTAAAACCCTAATGGGCACACCCATCCTTGAGTGCGACCATTAAGAACCACTTCACCAAAATTCAAGGACAAGTAGACCTACTTTCATTTAATTAAAAAATTAATCTTCTTAAATTGTGTTTTTATTATTGACTTGCACCACATAGGTTTTGTGTTCCCCACCTATGTATACACTATGGAAAAATTGTTGACACTTACATAAATTACATAAATTCTTAAATTCTTAAATTCTTAAAATGTTTTGGGTTTGGATTATGGGTTTGGTTTATGATTTTGGATTAAGATTTTGGTAACCCCTATATACACCTAAGTAGGCATTATGTAATCTTTAATAAGCATCCCCTTAAGTAGCTTTCAAATAGCTCCATGTGTAGTCCTAGGTATCCCCAAACTTAAGAAAACTTTAAGTTGTCTCTTAAATAGCTCTATTAAGTAACTCCTAAATAACCCCTTATGTAACCCCTAACTTAAAAAATCTCTAGGTAGTTTCTTGAATACCCCCCTATGTAACCCCTAACTTAAGAAGTTCCTAGGTAATCTCCTAAATAGTCCTTAAGTAGCCCCAAAATAACCCCTTGGGTAGTCCTTAAATAGTTGTTCATAAACTTGAAAATATAGACTTCTAAAAAATATGTAACATAAGAATCTCATGTTATTCCTATGTATGCATATTCAAACTAAGCACAATTTATAGACTCAAATTCAAAAAATAATAAGATAAGCTCTTATGCATGTTATTACAAATGGACAAGAATACAAAAGATTCAAACTCATCTCCTTATATAGATTAGGTGGATCTTATTAGTAATTAAAGTAGTTCCCTAATTAAGTAGAAATTAATATATCAATTAATAACTAGTTAATTAATGGTTCCACATATTTTAATTTAACATTTATAAAAGTCAAAAAAAATTCTTAATACATATTAACATCTAACTGACAAAATAACTACAAATTAATACTTATAGAAATTATATTTGTATTTATTACATGTTAAAAATAGCCCCTATATAATCTCGCAAATATTTTATAAATATCCCTTGACTTAGGAAATCCTTAGGTAAAAACCTAAATAACCCCTTAGATTACCCCTAAATAATCCCGATGTAATCTTACAAACAATTCATACATATCCCTTAACTTAGGAAATCTTTAGGTAACCCCCAAATAACTCCTAATCACTTCTTAAATACTTTCATAAGTAATCCCTAAATGGCCCATGGGTAGGTAAGTAGATAAATAGTTCTTAGGTAGGTAATCCCTAAATAAATAGCTCTTTCATGGGTTGATAGCCTATAAGTAAGAAGATAGATAGGTCTAACATAGTTAATCCCTATTAGGTAACCCTTTATTAAATAACATTTTAGTCTATGACAATGAAAGTAAACCATAATTTGTGATTTAAAAAGTGACTGCGATAATCATTTTTGAGAACTTTATCTTGTGTTTTGATGACCAGTCCTCATTTTTCTACACATTTTGGAGTAAATTAGAAAAGGGAAAATAAATGGGACAACAAAATCAAAGTGAGGCTGAAATTGAAAATTACTTTATGGATAAGTTTAATATGTGTTGAGCTTATTTCCTAGATATTTAAATCTTAGTGTGGAGAATCAATAATATTCTTTAAGATGTCCACTGATTTTAGGCTAATTGTATCCATATAACTATCTAAAGTTTCAATGCCCAATGAATGTATATAGGTAGTCTGACTACATTCCTCCAAATAGGAGCAAGTACATACTTAGTACTAAGTACTACTAGTGCAAACCCATCTATCGGAGTGAAAGATTTGGCTCCTCCATCTTCAAACATCTACAATGAAGGCGGCTCCACCCTATAAGGTGATAGAAGGGTGGTTGTGATCCAACATCAATGGCCCTAGGGGATTAGTTGATGCCCTCTTTTTTTGGGAGCCTTTTACCCTTTAATCCTTTAGCCACAGTCTATTTTTCATGAACCTTTTGGAAAAACTCCATGCAAGAAAAAAGACTGCACCCATTGTTTGCCATTTATTCATGTTATGAACAATTTGGTTCATTTTTAAATTTAAGGTGAGTTTGCATCACTGTGAAGCTCTTCCACATCTTTTAGATCTTTATCTAATGATTTCAATGACATCCATTGGTATAAAATACAATCTAGAAACATGGGGCAAACTAGCATAATCTTACAATGTGGGTAGACTAATAAATCCATGTTTATGGGTTCAAGATGAATTGATTTTCCAGTGCTTGGATTTCATAAACTGTGATTTTTTGTGTAGAATATCTCAATTTTAATGTTTGAAGCTTTTGCTCCATCAAATTCTTCCTAACAAACCTATAAATCTTTAGGGAAATTCAAAATATTGTGAAAAGATTTCATCCCATTGAGTTCTAATAGAATCCCAACTTTTTTTTATTTGAGAAAGTTTGGTCTAGCTTTTTGAATGTGGTGTGATTTCTATGACCTGAACAATTGTTTGTATGTTGATGCATTTTGCCCATGATAGGGGCATTAGGAACATAAAACATGGGGCAGAGTTACAACCAATGTTGGCCAATTCTCGTTGGATACTTGGTTCAATTTCCAGGTACCCAAATTGCACTCCCTACACATTGGAAACATTGGAATCAACCTAGAATCAACCTTCCAGAATCATAATTGAAACCAAACCTTGGAACCAATCTCTTGCCAAACCTGAACTAAACCACAACCTCAATATGCATGTCTTTAATGCAAGTTCCAATTTCAAACACACATAACTTTTTGTGATTTCCCTTCAAAGAGAAAACTTTGGCCAATTGGTTGGCTTGCATAAATAAGAGTCTCTTCACCAAAAGGTCATTGCCCCTAGTTTTACATCAACCATTCCAATGAAATTTAATCGATTTTATAGGGCAATTGAGAGCAACTTTTTCTTTTTAGTGAAAATTCATTTTTTTCAACCGCATGCCAAGTTTCATGAACCCAATAAGAGGATCCATTAGTTCAAAACTTGCCTTTTTCAAGAGCACCCAATGTTTAGGGTTTAGTGTCATCATGTTAAGGAGGATGATAGTGATAGGCTTCGTCATCATGTCAAAGCTACATCTATAGCAACACCATTGAATTCGTCAAAGTTCCACCATCATTGACAAATGAATCACCATATTTTTTGCTAGAATGTTTCAACAAATTTTTCCATTAAGGTTCATCGTCAAGGCTTCCGATCATGATTATGTACAATTTCGCAATGTTTTCAATTTGTATGTGCTTCAAGTTGTTAAAGTTTGGAACGACTTTTTTTGCCTTACTTCATTGTATATTTGTTGCACTTTGCACATTAAGTTTGTGCAAGTTATGAAGTTGCAAAATGTGATTTTGTTGTCCTTCATTATGAAATGGCATGAAGTGCGTAACATTTTGTGTGTGTGCTTAATATTAGGTGAACATTGAACAAGCCACAAGTAGCCTCCAAAATCACAAGCTCTAGAATCTAGACTTGTCATTTGTTTGTCACATCGAAAATTGAAATTCAATTGTGACATTACCATGCATTGTTGCAACATTACAACAATCAAACACAACATTGCAACTTGCTAACTTTCTCAACCCTAAATCAAAAAAATTAGCTTCTCAAGTTATAATACATATAAAAGTTAAAACATGAACAAGATGAATCAAACTTTTTGTGTCTACTGTTTTGTTTGATCCAATCTTGTTGCGAAAACACATTATAGTGCACAATGTGCTGCAAAATGCAATCAATGAGTTATAATCATCTTCTTTGTCATGTAATTCTAGAATCAAACTCCTTGGAGCTTGTCTTTGTGATTTTGTTGGTTTGTTATTTGTGTATTAAAACAAGCTACTTGCTAAAATTAAGTTTCATGCAACTTGATTAATTTTTTTTAGGGTTCCAACTTTTATATTGTATATATATTTCATGAAAGAATATTGAAACATGTTTTAATGACATCATATAATCTAGGGGGATGATGGTAGGTGGTTCAACTTTGTGATATTTGCACTACTAACATTTTCCCTACGTTAGATTTGGTGATAAGTGTGGAAAATCTTTCATCGTTTCTTTAATTTTGAATTATTTCTTTGTATTGTGATTATGTAAAGAATCTTGTTGTTTTCATTTGAAATTTCCTTTCAATTTGGGTTATCCTTTCAAAGATGTAATATGTTCATGACACTACAAACATTATGAGTTGTGCAAATGCATTCTAGAACTATAGATTGGGGGATGATCTATGCATGGTTTTTTCTTACAAATAGTGATGGTTGCATTTGTTGTAATAGGGGCCATTCATCTTGCCATCTTTTCGCTCCTATGGTTAATCTATATTCCTTCCTTCCTTTACTTTCATTACAATTTGAGGTTCAAGATGTTGTGTTTAAAAAAATTCTAATAACTTGCAATGTTAGTTGTCTAATTAGAATGTCATTTATTATTTCATTCAAACATGATATGTGCATGGGGTAGAGACCAATGATTTGATGACAAATGGAATAATTTGTGCAAGTTTGTTATATTACGGCTGTTACAAAATAGTTGTTCTTCTTTGATGCTTCATCTTTTTTTCATGACAATGTGTCAAATAGAGGTTCTTGACATTAGGTGATTCAAAAGTTGAAAAACATTAACATTTGAAAATAACCTTATTTCAACCAAATTGTTCTTGCATGAAGCTACAAGTAACCGAATGATTGTATTTCACAATGAGTTTGGAACTAATTATTATTAATAAGTTTCAACTTATTTTGAATTTCATTAACTTATAGGACTAATAAATTAATAGATGTGAAGAAACAATTGCAATGGCCCAACTAGTCTTTTGATAATCAACAGGGTGAAAGCACGGTAAAGTATACACAAAAAGTAGTGTAAGCAACAAAATATTGGGGTCCTTAAATAAAGGACTAATAAATAGATGATTTTATGGGGATAATATATATTTTTTGAATACATTATTTCTTAACTCTTGTTTGCATGGACTTCAAAAGCTAACTTATTATAATCATGTTTTAAAAACTACTTGCAAGTATTTGAATTGAACCTAAAATTTGTGGTAGTTTGAAAAATAATATACAAATACTTGAAAGAAGGTGTTCAATGTTTTTGCAAGTGCTTAATTTTTTTCCATCTCAATATTGACGTGGTGAACATTCTAATGTAATTTTTTTAGTCAATTGAATTTGTTTTCATAACTAAAATCATCCCCAACCCCTAAAAAATGACGTAATTGTTGGGAATACTTTTGGGGTATTTTTTCAAGTCCAAATGATATGACACAAATTGTTTTGAAAAGGTAGAGGGAGGTTAGAGATGCCCATGAAAAAAACTAAAAGTTTCATTTGTTTTGAAATGTTAAAGGAATGTTAAAAGTTTGAAAGATTTTTTTCTTTTGTGTTTTCAAATAGAAAACAAGGTAACAAGTATGTATAGAATAGTTTGTAAGTGCACCCACCAATTGTATTAACAATTGCTTAAATGTTTGGTCTTCTTGACAATGTTTTCCTTGAACATCTAACAAAAGTTGTTACTTGTCTTTGAGATGTTGGAATGATCATTGTTGGTGTTGGTGGATGGCAAATAGTATAGGTGTGGATGATAATTTTGCTTGCAATAATTGTTAATGTAAGTAATCACAACCTAGGAATTCAAAAAGTTCATATAGTTGGTTGGGTTTTGTGGCTAGTGGGGCTTGGGATTGAAACCATTACATAGATCAACAAAAATCACATGAAAATATTATTATGATGGCGAGCATTCATTGTTGTTACACCATAGCTCAAAGATGGCTACTCAACATTTTTTGTTGATCCAATTTTCATCACATTATTCCTCTTTATGAATGGAATCCTAATGCTCAAAGTAAACCTCTATTTGTTAAATTTCTATTTATTTATATTTAAAACATGTTTTTTTGATGGAATATCATTCCAAAATTAGGTGGATCCCATTGTTAATCAACTTCAAACCAAATTTATCTAATTCTATTTTAAAATTGAAAAAATTGCAATTGACCTCATTAGAGATGTTGCCATGTGTATTACAAAAATCTAATAAAAAGAAATATGGAGGCAATCTAGCATACCTAACCTACAAAAAAAAGACCAAAGGGTGTTGGCAAGCTATGGTCTACATGATTTGTGGCAAATTTGGAACTACATGTAGTATCAAAAGTAGCAACACATAAGATTTCACTCACTTTGAATAATTTTAAAGATCACATATAAATGATTTGGGCTTCAAAATTAAAATAAGTCACAAGAATTATGAATATGAAATTGAAACATAACTTTACATTTGTGTAAATATACACCGATTATTTAATAATTATTTTTTTAAAACCCTTATTTGATAGCAGTTTTTCATTTTTTTTAAAATTCAAAACTTCAGCTTACTTTTGTCAAATGATTAAAAAAACATTTAGCCCAAGTAAATCTTTAGTGGAAGAACATTTTCCAACCTAAAGAAATCATTATCATCAATATTTTCATACCATAATGTACTAATGAACATTTTAAAATTATTTGATTTAAATTCCACAACTTTAAAAAAAATTGAAAACTTTGATGGTAAAGATTGATCTTTATGGTTTCTTTTATGTATGTGAAATTTCATGGAAAATTTATTATTAAAAGTTGTACTTCTTAGTCCTTTTGTTGGAATTGTAGAATTGTGACAAGGCTCTCCAAATCAAAATAATACTTTGTTGGACTATTATATCATTCATATGTGCATTGATTTCACAACATAATACTAGATTGGGATATGAACCATCATCTTTTACAAAATTTTAGTGAAAATTATTTTCCAAATTTCCACCATGATGCATGAAACTTGGATAAGTACTGAAAACTATCAAACTCTAACAGTTTTTTGTGTAGACCATAGCTTGCCAACACTCCAAATAAGAAACAACTTTCAAGTTTTATCTTTTGTCTTCTTTGAACACTATATACTAATAGTGGGTGGTGATGTGAAACATGAGTTTGGAGGCAATATTTAATCACATAAAAAAACTTACTTTTGTTATTTGCTTGGTAGTCCCTTGATACTTTTGAACTTTACAATATACATTGTCAAAATGTGATTTTCATGATGAAAACAACTTGTGACTACTATCATAGTGTAATTATGTAGTTGTAAGGTATTTTGAGTTGCTCCCATTTTTATAACTAATCAAAATTATGATTATGTGACTACAAATATGACTATAAATATTTATGATTATACTATTAATAAGGATTAGTAATCATGTGCACTTAGAGTTGACTTTATTTGTAGGGCACCTTTGTGAAAATCAACACATTGTCATGCATGTGCCATTGATGTAAATGAGGTCCCAAATCTTTCTAAATGTTTTGTAAACTAATTGCATAGAGATGATTTTCAAACTTCTTTCACCAATGCATGTAAATAAATTCACTTTGGTTTAAATAACTTAGTTTAACATAATTTAACCTATTTTAACCTACTTTAGTTTAGTGTATTTTAATCTAGTTTAGTCTAAGTAGTCAATTTAACTTAACATAATATAATTTAACCTAGTTCAATTTAGTTTATTTAATTTAGTCCAATCTTCCAATTTTATTTTAGTTGAACTTAATTTAACAAAACTTAATTTAAGTCACTAAATTTAGCATAATCCTAAGTTAACCTAATGTATCCAAGTTTAGCCTACTAGTAGTTTAGTTGAATCTTATTTTATTCTAGTTTAACCAATTTTAAACAAAGATATTTAATTTAACCTAGCTTAAACTAACCCATGTAGTTTAAGTTAATTTAACTTATTTTAGTTTAACCATGTCTAATCAAAGTTAGCCAATTTTATCCATGTTTATCCATGTTTAACCAAGTCTAACTTTAGTACCCAAATTTAAGTAATTATTTATTTATCATAATTTATTATACTTTAACCAACTTTAACCAAATTCATCATAGTTTAACATTGATAATTGTGTTTAGCTTAATTTAACATTTCTTTTCAAGTTTTAGTCTAATTGAACCTATTTTAGCCTAGTCTAGGTTTAGGCTAGTTTACCTTAGAAGTAACCTTAGGTTACTTAAGTTTAGCCTAGAAAGGCCTAAGTTAACCTAAGTTAGCCTAGGTCAACAAAAGGTCACCTAGGTTAACTTATGTTATAAAAATTAGTGTTTAAATTTTGGTGATAACTAGATTTGTTATAAGAAAAAGTTGTGGTACAATGGTTAAGGACATGAACCCCTAAAGTGGAGGTGAGGGGTTCAAGTCCTTTCACTTGCGATGTCAATTCAACCTAATTATTTGGCTTACATGATTAGCTTGAAACTTAAAATTTTGTCTAAGCTAAGTTTTTTCTAAGCTAGGCAACCTAACTTAACCTATGTTAGCTAGGCTAGGAGGCCCAACCTAATTTAATTCACCTTTGATTGCCATGTGGCGCCACATTAATAGGTCAAAAAAGTCAAATTTCTTATTTACTTGTGCCACATCGCACATTGTGGGCCATGAAATGTGTTTCCATGACTACATCCACTACAATTATAGTTATAAAGGGTGCAATTGCAAATGACATTTACAACTAGACCACATATATGATATGACATGGACATTTGAACTATATACTCATGTAGTCATGTTTAGTCATATATGGTTGTAATTAAGACTATAATGTTAATCACATATTGAACACCTTTGGATGTTCTAAGAGGCTTTGCATAGAAATGTAAAGGTAGTAGTGCAATGAGTCTTTTAGGGGTAATTTTTTCCTAGTGTTAAATGTCTTTGAGAAAACTTGGAAAATTTGTCTTTACAATGTATAATATGTTTTTCCTTCACAAAAAATTCACCACTTCTGTGAACAAAAAATGGATAAAAATACCCAGTGTTAATGTTTGGTCACCTCGGTGCAACCATTTGCCCAATTTGGATGCAATGGGAAGATGGACAAAAAGGCCAAAGAAACTCAAATTATCATTGATTTTGACAATGTTCAAAAACTTTTCCATGAAAACCACAAGCAATTGATTCCCCATCATTTTAAAATGGAGGGTATGCATATTCAGGTTCCCTTGCCACCTTATTGAGAGGTAGATGTTGCACCTTTGCCACTTGATTTTGCACATGGACCTTACTTGTATCGCCAAAGAAGGGATTGTTGTCAAAGGAAACAAGGGTGGAACTTAAGGTTCCAAGGAGTAAGTCCTTAACAATAACCCTTTTCCCCATGCAACACCTAAAATTATAACACATGTTTAACACCACAATTGTAAGACCTTAAGTGAAACCATCTTCCTAAGTAAGACCTTACACAAAATTGTTAAGCACATTAATAATGGGAATTTGTGTGGTCATTCAAATAGCAAAGTTTAAATTCTTAGAAGTTGTTGTGTGTAACGTAAAGTTCAAGGTTGAAGGCATTCCTAAATTAGGGGCCTAGGATCAAGCAATAGTTCAGTTTGGGGCAAAAGCATAGTTAGGTGGCTCAAAAGTGATGTTTGTGAATCCATAATCTAACATTAGCAAAACAATTTGTAGTGTTAACAATTTTCAAACCCATAAATCTTATAATGTACTCCTATGTTTTTAATCATAAATATTAATAAACCAACTTATGAATACCCCTAAACATGTGATTGATAAAAAAGTCCATGCAAAAGATTAAATTTTTTAATGTGAAATGGACTTTCGAAGATAAAAATCTATAATAATCATGTCATTTAAAACTTTTAAAAATTATAATTATGTATATTAAGAAAGTTTCAATGCACTTCACTAATAAATTGTTCATTTGATGATGTTTTATTTTTTAATTTTTATTTTGACATTACTTTGACATATTTTTTGAATTCACATTTTTCATTTTTTGTATGTGACAAATGTAGTGTTGTCATTTCGAAAGTCCATTACGAGTCCATGATCTTCTTAGAATTCATCCAAATTTTTTAGGATGATTATTATTAAAGTATGTGAAAACATGAATAATTAAAAAATCAACAATGTTAATTTTGAATATGGCTTACATTTGTATGTAATTCAGAAAAATTACAAGTGGGATAGTCCAAACAATCCACCTATTCATGTTTTCACCCTTTGGTCCCCACATTTGGGAATGTTTACCACCTTTGGGTTTACCCATGATAAAGCATGAGGTGAACATTATCATGAACTAAAACATAATTAAGGAAGGGGAGGGCTTTTACAAATGTAGGGTGCCCTCCAAATATAATAAGAATTTTTTTGGAATGTTTTGTGAATGGTTGGAACTTATGCGTGGTTGAAAAGTTGTTTAAAATTAGTTTGAACAAGGCCAATTACTCTATTAGTCATCACTTTGTAATTAATATGGGAAGGTTGATTATTAATTCATTAGAATGACGTTTTGTTGGCTATCTTCTTCATAAGGATGAAAGTCTACATTGGTGTAGGATTTGGGCATAAGATTTGGGCTCAAACTAATCGGGTTAATGTGTGAATGACATTTGAAACATTATGATTATATATGATCACTAGTACAAAATGTGGGTGCAATTCACTAGTCCTCATTCACTAGACTAGTGAATTCACTATTTTTCAACTAGTCCCCATTTACTAAGACTAGTGAATTCACTCAAAATCTAGAGAAATCATTTGACATGCATGGACACATTTTGTTGTAGTGGATGGATGTACATGTTTCATAGAAATGTATGTATCTAAATCAATGTGTTTTTTTAGGATTTTTTTATGTAGTTAATCATCCATAATAGGATTTTTTTAAAATGATGATGATCAGGAAAATTCAACCAAATCTAACTATTATCCAAATATGAAATACAAATTTTAAAATCAACTATAGGAATTTAAAAATTCTAACTAATTATTATTTTTTCTTATGGAAATGGAACCCTATTTTTGACATTTTAATTTTTTATTTCTTTTTGTGGAAATTTTTTGTTAATAAAAAAAGGATGATCTAGATGAAAAGTTTTTAATTCACAAAGGGCAATTTATTATATAAGGTAATCGCTAAAGAAAAACGCATTCTTGAAATACATGACCCAAATAAGTGGGCTTTCATTTCATGTAGGCACTTGTTTTGGGAACATTCCATTAGAAGGATGTTTGTAAACATAAAACACTAGCAAAATTTTCATAACTTGTTTTCCCATGGTATTTGGTTGGGTAAGGTAAAATCATTCATCACCAAACATGTATTTATCACCAAACAATTTCAGGTGAAAACATAGTCAAAAGAAGAAGGGTGTTAAGGTAAAAGTCTTTTCTAAGGATTACATATGACATGTGTCATTTTTGCATTAGTTTATAACTTAAAATTTTGTATTTTGGACACCCAATTTGACATTGCAAGTTAGTTATAAATAGGTTTTGATTACAAATTGATTTTATATTAGATATATTATGCAATCATGCCCTTTATCACATAAATTTGAACAACTTTTGTTAAGGCCACATTTTTTAAATCCATAATTTTCAAGGTTGAAAGCACATTTGAATCAAATGTGTTCAAATCGTTTATATAAACAATTTTCATTAATTCAAGTCCTTTTTCCCTTGTAATCATCAATGTTAAAATCCTCTCCAATTTTCAAAAGGAATGATGAACATTCGGTAAAAAAAAAAAATGTTTGAAAAAAAATAAGGACTTTCCATTTTCAAGGTTTGAGTGCTTTGAACATGTAAAAACATTTTTGATTTTTGTCAAGCTTTGAACATATAAACTTTGTAATTAATGGAAAGTATTCCAAAACAATTATTACAATCCAAACTATTATGTTTCCCTTGTGATCTTTCAAACATATTGAAATGTAGTTTTAAGAAGTGTCCATTCATTGGGGTGGCTCCTTTGACTGTGTTTTTACATTTTTAAATATTTTCCTCATTCTTTAACAAAATTGAGCAATTTTTGTGTCATTGGATGCATAATTGGAAGATTACAAATGTTCTTGGAACATAAAAAATAAAGGAACAATGTTGAAAACATAAGAAGAATATGAGTGATAGTTTGCTTCAAACTTTTTTCAAAAATGATTCTAAACCCTTCTTCAGCTTTAGCCCCATATCTTCCTCATTTTTAATCCGTTATTTAATAGCTATCTAGGTGAGCAAATTAGGACTTTGCAAAACTTATTTATATTCCAAAGGCAAAGATCCAAGATTAAAGATTTTAAGTTCAAAATCCTAATATATTTTAATTCATTCATCATTTAACATTGAACCTCCTTACACCAAACATCCCATATCTTCTCGATATATTTATTGGATTGAACAATTTTTGCAATGTTGAAAATGCTAAGTGGAGGGGGTACAAATGTTCTTTGAACTTCAAAAGTAAAAAAATAATGTGTGAGGACTCAATGCATCATTTGAATTCTGAAGTGTTCATTCACTAGCCTATAGACTACTGTATAACATAAATGTTTAAAAAGAGAAAATTTCATTTTCTTTTCAAAGCACTCCACCCTTTGCTAAGGAGAAGTTCGATTAGATAATGTGCCATCCAAATAAGGTAGAATAGATTATCAGTAAACATTTTGAGACTTCACAAGTAAGTGGGTGAGCAAATGGTGAATGAACCCATTACCATTCAATGCACCCCTACGACCAAACTTTAGGTGAAAAATAATTGTTCTTGATACTTTGCAAAGTGATGTCTTTTCATGGAAAAATTGTGTTCGCCCATGGGTTTTGTTTATAACGTATTGTAAAGACATGCTTTCAAGGGTATAAATAAACTTGTTTGGTGATGGAGTAAGAGTTGTGATATATCTTAACATAAACTTGTACATAGATTTGAAAAGGTCCACATCATGGGCCACAAAAAGTGTTTGTTGAAACATCTTGTTCCAATTCAAGTTATAATTTTTTTTTCATGATGTGGGATTATTGTTTTGAGTTGGGTTTATATGTGTCACATCACAACAATGCACACAAAAAATCACACAATCACCAAAAATAAATCTTTGTTGGTCTTGAACTGCTTGGTTTAAAGTAATTATGATTTCTAGGGAATATTTACAATGCTTGCAGTTCATTAAGTAGGATGTTGTTTAGTGATTAAAAAATCCTAATGCATTCGTAACAATATAACATCACAATTACAAAGCCCTTGCACATTTTCCATGCAAAATTAGATCATGCCAACTTTAAAAAAATCAAAAACACCTTTAGTCCTACTTTTTATAATTTCTCACCAAATTTAAGTAAACACCACAAATTTAATTCTAAAATGCATGATGTCGTAACCTTAGCCTTGGGCTTGCAACCAAAACAAGGGCTTGCAAAGGTGTAGGTTAATAATGAAGCCCGGGAGTCACATTTCATGCTCTTGGGAATGTAAGAAAGTGTGAGGGAATGAACCCCCACACTCCCAAATGAGCTCCCACTTTGGGAGTTGAAGTCCCGATGGACTTCCAAACCTTCAAAGGGCAATTGCAGGGGTCAAAACTAATTGAATTGAAAAGTTCATTATACCATTAGAAAACTATTAGAATGTAGATGTTTAAAATGGGCTCATATGACCCATTTGAGTACTTAAAACATAAGTTATGGCCAAAAGAATTTGACTCTCGACCATTAAAAGTCTAGAATCGCCCTGATTTACTTGTGTGTAGGTGCCGTACCACATACCATTAGAAAGCTCTTGACAAAGGCTATAACATTTCTTTAGACTTCACTTCAATTAGAGGTATGCACATAAAGTTATGGGCTTCCAAAGTTGCAAAAGTCTCAATTTCGAGAATTTTGGGACTCCCAACTTGGAATCTCAGGACAAAATGATATTTGGGTGCTAGCCCCGTGGCCAAGAATAGAGAATATTATAAAGGGGAAGCTGGTGGCTTCCTCCAAGTCTGGGCTGTGGTGAGTCTTATGAATTTGTGTTTGCCCATGGTTTGTCCATGCACCAAAAGTGCTCCAACTATGCACTAACCAACTTGTTGTTTGGGTTGTGCAGGTCCGTGTGAAGAATTGACCCACTTGTCATTCATCCTAATCCCCATCTTGGAACTTTAGCACGCCCCTCTACCCCCGAAGTGTTACAAGCTAGAGAATGTACCCTAAATCCTTATCCTTTTATTGTTTTCACCTTTGGATTCATAATTGAATCTATCAATGAGTTTGGCGGTGCCTCACATGAATTCACTTTTCCAACAAGTAATCTAAAATTCTTCGTGAAAACTAAGTATGTCAAAGTTGCCAAAATACATGGAAAATGAACTCTAAGAATTCATTGAACATTTGTTTCCTACAACAACAAGTTTAATATCAAAAGTAGAAAATCAAAAATTGGAGGTGAAAGTAAAAGATGAATAAATTCACATGAAGGTATAGGACCAATCTCTTGAGTGGAAAATCTAATTTAGTGACAATGCACACAAGAAAAGGTTTAACAAATATTTGCAATATCAATGGATAATTAGCTAAACATGTAGTTTCATAATGAACATAAAGTGCAAATAAAATGAAATGTAAGCTTTAGTGTGTTTGAGCCAATCATAGTTTAAGATTTACAATGTCATGCCCGTACATGGCCTCATACATGATGGCCAGTTACGGGCATGGCCATGTGCGCTTTTAGGGTTAATGTACGGTCTTAGGTGATTATACATTATTAGGTACTTAGGGTTTCAGTTTGTTGTCAGCTATATAAAAGGCCAAGCATTTCTTTTTTCTTTTTAGTTTTTCTAGAATTCCTTTGTCAAGAGAGTTTCCTCCACAATTAGATAGGATTTCTAGATGCTCATGGTGGCCATTGTAAGGCCACTATTTACATACATTACATGTTTTTCTTTCTTTCCAATTCAATTTTTTTTTTCATTCAATTCTAGAAAAACTCTACTATTTGTTGCTTAATGTTGAAAACGACAAATTTTTTTTGCCTTTGAATTCTTGAGTTTTTGCTTTTAGTGTGGTTACTGCTGGTGTTGCTATTGTCGAAGGAAGCTTGCGTTGTTATCGGAGGGAATTTGTGTTGAGAATTCAAGCTCAACTAGTTAGGTTCCATTAGTTACTAGAGTAGGAAAGTAATTAGGTTACTTTCATAAGGTTGAATTACTTTTGTTACTTATTTTAGTTTGGTTATTTGTGGTTTGGTCTTGTAGTTAAATACCTTGGTGTTGATGGTTTGCCTTTCTTTTTCTTCATTAGACAAGTTTGTGTATTTCATGTGACAAGAACCTTGGAAAGTTCTTGATGTTGTGTTTTGTGTTGTGAGCATTATGTTGTAGTTTCCTTTCAATAAAGATTTATGTTTGCACTTGAGTACATCTCCTATTTGTTAACATGGTATCAGAGCTTAGGTTGTTTG
>Ga0116231_10002610_pt1 | contig 37677 bp, 19 predicted proteins | sample S1TSphgellanicum_2_FD_89695 | JGI IMG/M metagenome (GOLD analysis project Ga0116231, IMG submission 89695) | Host-associated microbial communities from peat moss isolated from Minnesota, USA - S1T2_Fd - Sphagnum magellanicum MG | ecosystem: Host-associated > Plants > Peat moss > Unclassified...
AAATAATTTTTTAATAAAAAAAAAAAAAAATTTGAGCCCTTGGGATTGTAACCCCCCCCCCCCCCCCCGCCCCCTTCCCCCCTCTCCCTAAACAACTAATTAATAGAATCAATAATAAGTAATAGGTACCCTCAAAACTTGCAAATGTGTGGAAAGGTCTTGAGAAAGCAAAAGCAAGGTTCACCTCAAGAAGTCCAAGAGGCAAAATAATGTGGGAATCTCCCAAACTTTTTTTCTACCAAGTTTTTGCCTCCAGGTCTTCTTCTAACTTTGGTTACATCCATCTCAAACTATGGGAAAGGTCTGGTGGTCCTTCCCAGTTAGCCCCATTGGGATCTGTTGTTACCCAATGTAGGATTATATGGCCAGGCTAAACCAGCACCTACACTGGACCTTCCTTCCTTCCTTCCTTCATCTACTTGAGTTTAGTAAGGCCTTGAACAACAAGCTATACATTCAACCCAACAAAGGAAGTGTTAAATTTGGACTTTGGAGACCTTGATTTAGTCTAAAAGATGATGGGCTATTTAGAATGTCCAAAAGCAAGCCCCCTATCATTGGTTCTGGTTTTCTTTTATATTAATATTTAAGAATTACAGAATGGTCCGTTTTCTATTCAAAGAAAAAGTTGATCCAAAAAGCCGTAAAAGAACTTGCGGTAAATTATATTAGTTGACAATGGAACCGTCCTTTACTCCTAATTTGGTAGGCTATGATCTCACTCCTGACTTTTTTTAACCCACTAAAAAATACATGACAAATTGACAAGGTTGTAAAAAAATGTGCTTGCCAAACACTACTTTGGTAGTCAACTTGGAACTTTGCATTATAATTATAATAAGGACCCTTTGTTCAACCCTTATTTTGGACATGTTTGTTTCATTCAGTCTCTTCTATTGTAGTATAGTGTACATATACCCCTGTTGGGTGATTTTGTGATTTCCTGCAAAGTTCATAGGGGAGATGTTGTGTTATTTGTGATTTCTAGCATCCTTCGTTTTCTACTATGTAGGTCAAGGCAAGTCCAGGTCCTCGTTCCAAGCTCAAAAAGGTTGCAAGTATGTATGTTATTAAAGTTATCTTAGGGGGCGAGTACGGTGAGTTTTGTCATAATAGCGCATCAAATGTGTAATTGGGAATGAAATTTTACAAAACGAAATATCTGAGACTCAAACTAATTTTTTCGCCAATTTTCGTAGTAAACTGAGTTTCATCCTCTCTTTCATTTTGCCTGAGCGCCTTCACTGCTGCTGCATATATTCTCACTGCTCCTACCTGTACAACTATTATATAATTATTCTCGGCCCTTGTGGATTAAGTGCTGAGTTTCAGCATTTCATAGTGAGATTTAATAAAATTTCATTACTTTGCAGATACCACTGAAAGAGGGGATAGGGGGTGAAAGCAGAGAGGATAGGCCTTGAAAGAGAGGGTGACTTTACCGATGACTATATTATTCTTTTTAAGTACTCAAGTTGTTGTCAGTTTTAATTCATTCTACAGTTACACTGATATGCATACAACCTTTCAATCTCCAGCTGGTGGGTGGAATATCATGTTGTGAACTCGGACTTCAGTTTTCAAATTAGACTTTAGTTTCAAATCTCTTGGAAAATTCAGTTGAAATGAGAACCAGAAATCTAAGAATTTGAAGAATCGACAAGCTCAAAAATCTCAATCTCATTCGAGGTTTCATCACATTATAAAATTTATTTAGAATCCAGAAGTAGAGGTTCTTCTTAAAATATGGAAGGAAACAAACACTCATACTAAACCAACTCAAGAGGTCTTTACACCTCTATTTCGTATTTTACAAGTGTTGACTGAATAAACTTATCACACAAACCTTCATGCAAACAAAGAAGACAAGGTGACCATTCAACCATACTTTTCTTAGCATGAAATGTAAAGTTTGATTAGTTATCTCTTTCAATTAGGTCATGCACATATATTACTCATGATAAAATATTCTAGATCCAAGCTTATTACATTTTGATCCAAATGTTGATGGAATAGAAGGAAGTGAAATTGTCATTTTAACAAAAGGGAATGTGTGGGAGTCAAAAGGAAAAAACTTTCTAGATTCCAAACATGTGTTTTGGCTTGTCAATTAGGAGTTTTAATGTTCAAAACTTGACATTAGGCTCACATTCAAGGCTTTAGCAAGTGAAGCTAGCCTAGGGATTAGGACAACAACCCAAGACTTAACAAGGGACAAAAAGATTAAATTCGAAATTCTTGGCCAAACAAGGTGAAAAGAAAAATTTGAAAGCACAAGTGAAGCATTCACATGACCATAACATGACATTCCTCTTCAAGAATTAGGACTACCCTTAAAGTTTGAAATGAAATTTAAAAGTCAAATTTTCTTTTTAAATTGGGGGTTTTTTAATTCATTGAAAGGAGTACAAAAAAACCTATAAGGAAATGGCCTTGCAAGACCAAAAAATAATCATGTTTCAACACATATAGTCATTTGAAGAGTAGAGGAAAAGATATCCCAATGTGTCCAACACACATAATTTGAAAGAGCAAATCATGTCCAAATCAAAAATTTGAAGCAACATCAAAAAAGTCTTAACAAGTGTTACATTAAAATGGGCATACAAGCTAGATCTAATTAAGTTTTCTTAAATTTTTGACATTATGAAATGTCTAATTAGGAATTGCATTATAAAAATCTTGGGAATTTCAATTTTAATGTAGTCCTTATTGAAAGTTAAAATATCAAATTATAAAGAGTGTAATGTTTCCTTCATGGGTGTAATTTGTGATGAGTTTATGATGAATTTGAAATTTAATTTGAGTTTAAATCACAGTAAATCCTTTTTTTCATTTTTTTTTATAAATGAATGGGATTACGATTCCCTTTAGCAAAACAATATGTCATTTATGCTTTAAAAACTCTCACAACTTGGATTTAATTACAAGGCATTAAAAATTGCCCTTGAAATTCATAAAATATCTATTGAAAGTTTGTGCTAAAAAATTATAATCAATTTCATTTGGTGAACTTAAAGCACCTCCACTAGTCCACCTTACATGGGATTGTAATTACCACTTGCAAAACCTAAAAAATTTAAAACCAAGATCAATCCTTAACAACATTCAAAACTACCATAAAATAATCTAGGATCACAATTACTTCTTCCAAGCCCTTAAAACAAATGTGATTTGTCAAGCTCCATATTTCTCTTCAAAAGTTAGGTCAATTGTAGACATGATTACTCTTCCTACACAAGTTGTTGCCATGAAACCAAGGAAAGGAAATAAATTCCACCTAAAAATGGAAACCCAACTCTATAAAAGCTTCCTCCATGTAGATTGCAAAACCCTATCACTGGCAAAACCCAAAAATCATGAACAGTTTTAAAGCACATGTGTCATCATTTCAATGTCCCCCTTCATAGGTTTCTTGAAGTATGTAGTCTTATAGCAAGCTCAAATTGCCATTAGAAATTCCTTCATGGCCTCCATTATGGTACATTCACCCAATCAACAATATTCATCAATTGCATTAACAACCACTCCATTACAAGATATGCAATGTTGTAGTGCATTTTTTAATGTTTTACAAACCCAAGAGACTAGCTTAACATCTCTCTTCTAAATAAACTATGCATCATATTCAATAATGGTGTTCATAAATTTCTTAAGCCATGGGTTTCCATCCTACACTATCATTTAAAAATCCTTTCATCATAAATAACAATATATATGACTAAAATAATGGTGATGAATCCTAGCACACCCCTCCAATATTTTTCTTTCCAAGTTAGCAAACCTTCTAGGCCTCGAATCACCATGAATTTTCTTTTCTTCATTATGAAAAGTGGGTGTCATTGAGGATGAAATCACCAAGTCCTAACTTTCATCATCCATCATGTTTGCTAAGAGTTCTCCATGCAAACTTTTTTTCAATGTAAACATTGTTGCAATATTTACAAACAAAATAAGATGAAATTATAGTTGAAAATAGTTTTGTGGCTAGTTGTGAAGGAACCAAAGTTTTTAGCACTAAGGGCCAAAGAATCTAGGTAATAATTATGTTGCTACACAATATAGAAAGTTGTTGAAAGGGAACAAGAAGATGGTGGGTCCAACATTTGTGACATTTGGCACTATTAAGAAAGAGATGGAAAGATAAATTTTATGACATTTGGCAACATTTTAGGATATAGTGGGTTGTTTGTCCTAACAACTTTGGGGTTTGTAACTTTCAAAATGGCTTGTTACTAAGGTAGGATTAAACAATTTTTTTTCCTAGAATTGAGTAGCTCATTATAATACATTATTGGAATTGTTCTTAGGTGGGCACATTGAATTAAAAAACCTTAACATGCAAAATCCATAAAATTATCCTCATACAATGTGCTTATGATTCACTTTTGATTTATTTAATTTAATGATACACATTATCGTTAATGAATACTTCATTTCCATATACATAAAAGACAAGTTTTCGTGGTATGAAACTCCAATAGTTTTGAAAATGTACTTCCACTTCAAGGTGATTTTTTTTATGGGGACCTTAATTTGGCCATGCATTACCTAATTAGGTGGTAGCTAGCTTTTAATTTAACTAGTTACCTAGAAAGTCCTTTAAAAATATCTAATGGATCTTTGAACTCTACATCCAAATGACAATTGCTTTTTAAAATAGAAACTCAATGATAATTATTTTTTAATTTACCTTTAAAGCCAATTCTGGTCCCAAAATGGACATGAAAGCATTTGTGTCAAATTGATTATCAAGCAATAACATTTGCTCCAACCATTGTCAATTATTTCCATGTTTTTCACATGAATTTTATCCATCCATTAGTTGTACCACATCCTATTATATTAAGTTTAACACCAAAAAGTTAAAATTAGGCTTTGCCACATCATCAATTATCTATGATTTGGGGAATGAAAAAGTCACATCCAAATGTAATTGTATGTGTAATCTTTGCATTAACTTTGGCATTTACACAAGTTAACAATCAACAAAGTTGACTATTAATAAAATGATATCCAATACATTGAACCTTAACTATATATGCATTAGATAATGATTTAAGTATAACCTATTATGTTGAGTAAGGTCACAAGCAACCTTGATACAATGAATTGGCAACTAAACCTGACATCATAGGTAATAATAAGACCAAATCAATTTGGATAATTAAGATAAATTTTGAAAAGGACAGTTGATCACAACTATGAAATCAATTGAGAATGTTTTACAATTTAATAACCCTAAAAAATGGCATATTTTACTTTCAAAATTGTTAATTTTCAAATTTTTAATAATAAAACAATGCACCACATATCATACCTACATTGAAATTCATTTAATTAAACATGATTATAATTTTATTATAAAACTAAATACATTTGAAAAATAAAAAGAAAAATGTGTTTTTATTGCAACGTATCAAACACCCATCCCTAAACTTTTGAAATATTTGCATCAAAGACTAGTGAATAACAAATTTAACTAGTTTCATGCATTTAATGTTTGTTTACCATCACTAAATACATGTCACCATCCATTCAAAAGTTTTCAAAAATAGGGAGGACCAAATTTTTAACATCAATTCATGTTATGAAGGTAATAAATAAGTATAGTAAAAAACTTTATTTTTAAAACCATTTCTTAGGATTGCAAAGTTCATGAAAATAATAAATGAGTGAAAGACTCTAGCCAAAATTATTGAATTTTTATTACAAATTTTTCTAACAAATTTTCACAAAATCTAACACACCCCTAGGTTTGTCAAGTGATATGGGGGTAAAAGAACTTGTCAATTCCCATTTTACTGCAAACCCAATGTGCATTCCCTAGGGGTAAAAGCACACTACAATGAACTTTTTTGGAAGTCACAATGGTAGTTTTTTCTAGGTTAGTCAAGTATTAAAATATACATTTCAAATGAACTTAAGAAATTTAGCAAAAAAAATAATGGGATATTGCAATTTATATTCCAATCCTCCTAATTAAGAAAAAATTGTAATGAATAGATCAAAGTTTTGTCAATGGTGGACTGTACAATGTAAACTACACCTAGTGTCATAGTCCAAAACAATTTGGTTATGGACTTTTTTCTTCTAATGGAGTTGGAGAACATGTTTCCAACTTTGTACCACCCTACTTTCAATTAAGATAACACTTGAGATGGAAAAATCAAGTGGGAATGGGTCCCCTCTTTTTTTATATGTTTTTAATGAAAACTTCATAGTTAGAATTTTTTCTAAAGTTGACAAAGTCCATAACCATGCCTAAATAAATTTTTTTAGGACTTATCTTCACTAACTATGTTTAATAAGGTGTAAAGAAAGGTGGTATAAAGTTTTAAATGGAAAATGAAGGAGTTTGGAAAGTTTTAGAAGGATGTTGAGATGATGATGTCATCTGACACGTCATCAACATTTAGGGTTTCAGAGGGACAACTTTCCTTCCAAGCTTTTCAAAACTTCTAAGTTCACCCCATGCCATTTTCCTTGCCTCCATTTGATTGAATTCATGTCAATGTTTGTTGCATTGTATTCCATGGCAAATGCATACACAAAATTTGACAAACAATATTGTTCATGCATTTTTTCATAGACTTGAATCATTTTTTCAAATACATTGTGCACTAGGTATCTGTTACAAATATTTTTTTAGAAGTGTATGCTCGGAAACACCTACAAACTTTCAAGACTTCTTTTCTTCTTCACGTCTTGTACTTTGTTCATCTTCAACAACATTTTGATTTTTGCCAAGCTTCAGTTCAAGGTGCCCTGACTTTTTTCATAGTTTGATTGGTTGCATCATTTTGAGTAGCTTGCAAAGTAGCAAATATTTGGGTCTTGTTTGTGCGCCTTACTTTTTATGTAATTCGACAGCAATTACTTCAAGGTTTTAAGCTTTTGTCTTCAACTCAACATCCATATCTCATGAAGTTACCATGCCACTGTCTTGCAAAGAATTCATAAAGGTGAAGTACTATATAGACATTAAACTTTTTCTGTGAGATTTTTTCTCATTGATGTATTTTCTATTTTTGTTATAAAGGTTGGTTTTAAAGAAAGGGTCAGTTAATTTGTTGTTTAAAAGTTGGTTTCGTGATCCCAAGGGCTACTTCCATTTGGTCTTTTTATTCACAATGGAGGGCCTTGGAAGATCATTGTGGGATTTGCAATATGACCCAAAGAATGTAAATGACTAACCTAATCCTCCACCCATCTTCCCATTGGAGATTTATAATTTGTTAATAGTTGAAAATTGAAATAGTGCACTTAGATCATGCTTTGAAATAGTCATGTTTATTCTTTCATGATGAATCAACTAGTGGAATGACTACACTTTGTTTTGTGTTTTCTGGTTTGATTAGAATTGGTTCAACATTTGTTTGTTTTGATATTTTGCACTCGTATAGAAGACAAAGGGCACATGCTGACAAATGAATGTCAAATTCCCAAGTGAATGGCCATATATGTAACCTTCTTTGAGTAGAATGTGCAACAAAGACATAGGCTACTTAATCTTCAATGTGAATCTCCTAGGTATTCAAACTTTAAATCTATCCAAGTATCCTAAATTTCTATCTTGTTGTTATTTTGTGCATTTAGTTGTTGATGCATGAAATTGGTTTTGCTCATGTTGACATTGCATTGTATTTATGCTTTGATTATGTAATTAGGTTCTAAATTTTTCTTACTTCAATTTGTGGAACTGGGTAAATAGGGTTTCAATGTTTGAAATGTATATCAATATGTTGGTGATCTTTTGCAAGTATAAAAGACAAAGGGCATCTAGGACAATGGAATGTCATTTAAGTGTAAGAGAATGGCCATATCTATAACCTTAAAAGTGGAACGTCATGCAATGAAGGACATAAGCTATTCAATTTCCAGTGTGAAGCTACATACCTTACTCAAACTTTTGTTTAAGGACTTTTTCTTTCCTCTTAAATCTGCCTCCATGCACTTGGGTGTGAAGTAATTTTGGCTTTCATCACAACATTTTGTATCTTGCTGCCCTTTTGTGCATTGGGATAATGTTCCTTAAAATTGGTCATGCTCATTTTGGTATTATAAAAAAATGTATGTGTTGATTATGTGTGTAAGTTTTGATGTCTCGTGCATTCAATTTTATTGTGTTTCATGCACAATGGAAAACACTATAAGCTCTCTTTACTCTGCATTCATTTCAAAATTCTTACAAGGCTCATTGCACGTCTAACATATAAGTTGCAACTTGCTATCAAGTCATTGTTCGTAATTGGAGTTTGGGCTATGTGATTGGCACGTGGGCAATAAAAAACTAACTATTGCTAAGGTAAGCATAAGCAAGTTAGGGCTTCAATCAAGATCCATTACCAAAACAATAACTGCAGAGCAACCAAGGCCCAATATAGACTTAGGGTTAACTCTAATTTAGTTGAAAAGAATAGCACAAAATATTTGACAACGCAAGTGTTGTGAAGTGCAAAAAGTTGTAGCCTTGTGTCAAGATGAAATCAATGTTACATTTGCAATCACAAAGGATATTATAGGAGTTCAAAATCAAAAAAAGGTTGTAACAACAATAATGCAGTTTATCCTAAATGAATTGCGAACCTGCATAGGACTTAAAGTAAGAAGTTAGTAATGGAAAAGTTCTTTCAAACACCATGTTGGTTCCGAATATCTTTGATTTTTTCCTACCTTCAAAAGTTGCCCAAGCAACCCAAGATTAAGTGCATGGGATGCATACTTCTTTATTGGAAATAAGGCAATGCAATTCCAACATTAGACTAGCAACTAAGCATTGCATTCTAATAGTAGCAATTAGCATAAAGGCATCATCGATTAGCGAGATTGCAAAAATGTTTAGTGTGCATCCCACAAATGTTCTGCAATAATAACACATTGAATATTGATGTGTGAGAATGGGGCATTTTTATGGTCTCTCACAATGAAAAAGAAAAGAACTAATGGCATTCCACCTAGCATCTAATATCTTAATGTGACACTACTACAAAAATGGGGTGCAATTCACTAGCCTAAATCATTATGGGACCTTAAAAGTGAAATAAGTTCCTTACATTTTACTAATTTCACTTTAGTGAAAATTATTTCACTATAATATCACTTGTAAACATCATGTTTCATTAATAATTAACATAATTCATTATTATAATTTACTATAATAAATAGGTTTATTTTTATTTTTAAAAAATATATATGCTACTTTATGATATACCCTAATTTATTTTAAGCTACTTTATTTATTCTAACTTATGCCTTATGTTATTATAAGTTATTATAGGCTATTATAAATTATTGTATTATAAACTATTATATGTTTTTTTGCCTAACGTATCTTAACTAACTTATTATAAGCTTTTAAGTTATTTTAAATTAAATTATTCAATTAACCTTAGGCTATACCTTAGGTTATTTTATTTTAAGTTAATAGATGTTATTTCAAGTTATACTTTAAGTTATTCAAGGACATTCTACTTTATGTTATTATAAATTATTTTATAATAAATATAATAACTTAAAATAATCTAAAATAAAATATAATGACTTAAGGTAAAATAACTTAGAATATAAAATAATAACCTTTGAAAAATAATTTAAAATACCCTACAATATAATAACTACCAATAGTTTATGATATTATAACACATAATATCCAAAAATAATTTATAATAGAATAATCACTAATAGTCATAATATAACATATAATAATCAACATTAACTTATAACACAATAACCACCAATAAACATTAATAAAATAACCAATAATAACCACCAATAAAATAACCATCAATAGTCACTAATGAAATAACATTTGATGGCTTAAAATGGAATAACCACCAATAGCCATTAATAAAATAAAATAATAGCCACTAATATAATAACATTAATAACCACCAATATCCACTAATAAAATATCCACCAATAACCACTAATATAATAGCCATTAATAACCACCGATATTCCAGCAATAGAATATCCACCAATAGCCACCAATAGCCACCAATAGCCACTAATATAATAACCATTAATAAACACCAATATCCACTAATATAATATCCATTATAACCATTAATATAATAACCACTGATAGTCATTAATAGAATAGCTATCAATAACCACCAATAGAATAGTTACTAATAATCATTAATAGAATAACCACCAATAAAATAACCATTAATAACCATTAATAAAATAGGTATCAATAGCCATTAATAACCACTAATAGCCCCAATAAAATAACAACCAATAACCATATATTAGAATTGCTTAATATTGCTAAAAATAATTTATGGTGAAATAATTTATAATAGACAAAAGTAACTTAAGGTGAAGAGCCTATAATAACATATAATTGCCAATAATAACATAAGGTGAAATAATTTTAAATAGCCTAAAGTAACTTATAATAGCTGCAAGCAACCGAAAGTGAAATAATTTACAATAGCCAAAAATAACCAAAAGTAATTGAAAATAACCATAAAATAATGTAGGGTGAAATAATTTAAATTAATGAAAAATAGCCATATAATAATTAAAAGTAGTTTAACATAGATAGTATTATTATATTAATACAAAATTTACCCATTTATTAAACTTTTTTTTTCAAAAGAATGGTCCTTGAAATTTTATTAAATAATGATATTCAACTCTTCTTTTGTTCAAATGATTTTACATTTCCAAAATGTCAGAAGTCCTAATTTTGGGAATTTCGAGACTCCCACCTTGGAAGTCCCAAGACAAAATAACATTTAGATGTGGCCCCCATGGTTAATCATAAAGAATACTATAAGGGGGAAGGTGGTGGCTTCCCCCAAGTTCGGGTTGGGATGAGTCTTGTGAGTCTGTGTATGTTTGTGATTCATTTTTGCATTAAGAGTGTTATAACTACGCATTAACCAACTTGTTGTTTGGTTTGTGCAAGCCTATGTGAATAGTTGACTTGCTTGTCATTTGTCCTAGTCCACATCCCAGAGCTCTAGCATGCCCCTCTTACCCCCGAAGTGCTACAAGTTAAGGATCACATCCCACCTCCTTATTTTTCCGTTGTTTTCACTTTCAAACTCGCATTTGAGTCTTTCAAGGAGTGTGGGGGGTGCATTAGTTTGGAAGTTGAAAAACTGAAGTGTTTCGAACTATAGTAGAAAAATTGTAAGAACTTTTACAAAGGTTGGAAGAAGAAAAAAACCAATTAATTGTCAATAATGATGAATGTGATCAATCATTACAAGATGCATTGCAATAGATTACATCACTGGCCAATGTGGTAGGCAAGCTGGAGAAAGAAAAGACTTATAGATAGGACATTAGAGTAAATAACAAAACTTCATGGGTTTCACATGTTGATGACTTTTGTTATAGCAATAAGCTTGTTCATTCATCTTTCACGAGTACAAATGACCTAGTAATGGTTAATCCTCTTCCATTAAGTAAAATAATCTTATCTAAGCTTTCTCTCTTACTACTACTATAAGCTACTTATTTCACAAACTTTCTTTTTGCTTTTGATGATTAATCAACCTAGACTTAGCTTTTTGTTGTTAACATCTCCTCCTCCACCACCATTATTATAACCCAAAGTTTAAAATCATTATTTTGTATTAATTATCATAGTAATCAATGGAGTGTTATAGGATATGTACCTACACCAAAAGGGCCCATGAACAAATGTTGTAGAACAATGCATATTTCATACCAACCACCATGAGCTCCATATACATTTGGTCCCCAAATCTATTTCCACTTGCACATTCCAAGTTGATCGACTTGTTGATTGCCATACCAACACTCGGTGTACCTTGAAAAATTTGTTATCAAAATTGCTCTTATTAGCCACACCAAATTCACAACAGAATCAAATTTTTAATTATGATAGAATTGGTCTTGGACAAAACATCAAAATTGTACTTACCTTTGCTTGCAACCAAAATCAACCACATTCAATTGGCCACAACCATGAAAGTCTTGCATTATCCCAATCTTTTGATGCATTGGCAGTTTCTACAACACAAAATACAAAACTTCCTACATACCATTTGCAACAAATCAAAGATAATAGTTGATAGATACAAGCTATGTACTTGAAATGTTTTGTCATCTTGATCCATGGATAATACACTGGGTAAATCATTTGAAAGTAGAAAATTTTCCATGAAATGTCAATATACAAAATGAAGCTGAGTTAGGCTACCTTTAATTAGCTATTTTGCTAAAGCTTCAGATATATAAACATGTAGCAATATAATGTACCCGGTATAATCCTTAGGACCTATTATCCTTCACAAAAAACCAAATTAAAAAATGGGAAAACCAAATCACATCTTCTTGCCCCCAAGATTTCGCATGTTTTTATTGCTTACAACATGTCAAGTGATTGTAGCAATACTAACCCGCTTTGCCACTAGTTTTTAAACCTTCTTGGTTCTTTTCTTCAATGGTGATTTCATCACCTTCTTGGACTTATTAGCATGGCAACTCTCCAATTTTTTCATTGGCAGGTTTGTAGGCCCACCAACTTCATGTTCTTTAAATTCCTCACCCTCTTCCATTTCATCCTTGTCAAACCCCTCTTCTTCTACCTCATCACTCATATTTTTTTCCAACTCCACACTTGCCTCTAGAATCAACTCCTTCTTAATGGCAACATCTGAATGAATAATTGGTTTAGGTTGTGCCACACTTGCCTCTAGAATCAACTCCTTCCTAATGGCAACATTTGAATGAAAAATCGGTTTAGGTTGTGGCTAAGGAGAAGGAGGCTTGGATTTGTTGGGAGTGGAAACTTTTACAAGATCCTCAACTGGGAGTTGTTGGCTACCAACATTTGGATTGATTTCTTGGTTGCTATTATGCAACATTGATGGACTCTTCACAATTGGCAATTGAACCTCTAAGAAGGACATGGATATAGTTGTTGGTGGAAGGCCCAAAGGAATTTCTACAAGAAATCCGTAGTCATAGTTAGATATAATATTGAATTTTTGCAAGACATCAACATCATATACTACAATCATATTAAATCTTTGCAATTAAATTGAAATCAATTTTTTTAAAGTACAAAATGCAAATACAAAACTAAGTTATGAGCAAAATGAGCAACACATATGAACTTATGGACTCATATGCAAAAATGGGAACTTTGTGTTGAACTATGTATGGACTTTGTTGCATGCATAAACTATACAACTACGGACTTCATTGGACTCTTGTGCACACATGTTGAAAATCTTTTGAGCTTAATGGACTCATGCACACACATAAACCAATTCTATGGAAATTCAAGGATTCAATGGGCACACTTTGAGTACATTTAAGGAGTTCACTAGACTCCTATGGGCATAAAATGAAAATTTGTAGAACTCATTGGATTGTTGTGGACACAAAATGAGATTTTTTGGAACTCATTGGACTCTGGAGGACACAAAATATTTTTTTTGTAAAATTGATTAGACTTTTGTGGAAACAAAATGAAACTCTTTATAAATTATTATGGACACAAAATGAAAATGCTTTAGAACTCAATGCACTCATGGGCACCCTTAAACTAATTTTGTGTATATCTAAGGACTCATGTGGACACACAAAGTAACTATATACTAGATTATGAACACGAACTAAATTTGTGGAACTTAAGGACTTCTATCCATACATGAACACAAAATTTGTGGAGCTCCATATTAATGACAATGTAAAATTTACATATATTGGATTGTCATGAACTTTCAAAAAAAACTTGCACAACAAGCTCCATATTCAAAAAGCACATACAAGATTACTCCTAAAAAAATAATGATGTGATGATGTGTAGAAGAAATAAAACATTTAGTGGAGTTTTGAATATGCCAAAAACCTAATGTTCATGTGGATATTGGACTAATATGTTGAAAGACAATGTTAAAACATGGTTAGGGTAGAAAACATGTACCTTTGGGAGATAAAATGTAACACTTTAGTAGTTTTTGCCTCAAGGGTTTTGACTTGGGTTTAACAACAAGCATTGTCCCGGGTTTTATGATACTAGCACAATTCCAGCATGCATCATGCATCTCTTCTTCACAGCTTGGGTGGATGCATTCTGATGAAATGTTGAAATGAACACCAACACACCAATAGTGGTATACATGCTAGCAAGAAGCAATTTTTCCTACCCACATAGGCAAAAAACCCAACCCACAGTATGGGCATTGATGTATCAAAAACATTTTTTGAAACCTACATCATTGTGTTCAATGAGATGTGAGGGCAATGGCATGATACTATCGTTTTGATGACCTAAAACTCCCCTCTCAAACTTTGAGAGAAATTCATTTGCAGGACTACGATTCCATTTACAAAGTTCAACCTTGTGCTCAAAGCTAAGCAATCTAGAACCTTGAAGTTCTAAGTTCTTACAAACTTGCTCATACTCCCCTTCCCCTTCTTGCACCAAAGATCAAAAAGCTTCAATGATCGTTTACTATGTTTCCACCTTCTTTTTCAACTCATCACAAATCACAAGGTCTGACGAACCCTTTAATTGCATACACAAGTCATGCACCTTCTCCTCTACATTCTTTAGATTATTCTTTTAATCCTCCATTTGGTTTTGAAATTTCATGTTTGTGTACAAAATGTCTTTTTGCATTTTCTTATTGAGGCACTTTTGCTCTTGAACTTCTAAAACAACTTCTTAATGAACTCCAGATAATGTGTGACCTCTTTTGGAATAACAACAATCATGCAACTATTGCTTCCAACCAAGTTTTCTTCGTCACCTTCTGGTTGATCTATTCCATCATTGCCTTTTTGGCTCACTAGTTCGACCAATGGTGTCTTTCATCGTTGTTGTTCTTGATTCGTCCACTTAGCATATATAGCCCAATTCATTTTCTTGCCTTTCATCAACTCCATCACAATCCCTTTTGCCATACCTAAAGAAATTATTCTTGAAGCAGGATCACCTAACTTTTGATGAACAACCATCCACAAATCCTCCACCTTGGCTATGATTTCTAGATTTTCATTAAAGACATGATTATAACCATTTAAAAAAAAAATAGGTCCAAAGAACTTGTGGATCTCTTCCACTATGAGATCTTTAAGAATCTTAAATCATTTAAGACTTAAACCTTTTGCACAAAGGTGAAAACGTTTTGCAAACTTTTTACAACTTATAGGACCACCATTACCTAGTTTTGGAATGTTGGCATACAAAGGAGTAGCCATGCCAAAACATCTACCTCTTGAACTTGTGTCATGCTCGTGCTTCACTTTCCTAGAATAGTCAAACTTGCCTCTACTTGTTGGTCCAAACGTATTGCTAATCAATGGTGTGGGTCATGCCATTACTAAAAATTTGACACCTTTGCCATCTTTACTCAAAGATGCAATCATTTTGGTATTTCCAAGTTCTAGGGTGGGAAATCAATGGTAATGCTTTGTCACCTAGAAGCACTTGAAAGTTCCAAATGTTGGCATTGTATGTGAAATGGATAGTGGAAGCAAGTGATAATAATAAGTGGACAATAAAAACCATTAAAGAAATAATAGAAAACACACGAGTTTCTATCCTTGGCAGACTACGTGAGAAGGAACGTCGAAATTTTGAAAATCTTGCCATTTAGAAATGAATAGATCTAATCATAAAATAGTATCAACAGCTATGATTAATTTAATTTAATGGCCCAGATTCTTTGCTCGAGTTATTTTTCTTATTTATTTTCACTATGGACTATCTAAATGGACTTCGACTTGCCCTTCTTGGGTGAGTGTAATGTGCATGTACCCCTAACTCCCAAAAAAGGAATGATTGGGGGGGGGGGGGGTGGTGGGGAGCTTTAAAATGGGACTAAAGCAAATGCACAAGTGTGAATTCAAGGTGAGATCAACCTACATGAACTAAGAAAAAAAGTGGTTAATGCAAGTGTAGCCAAAATGGTGCATGGATGAACTATGAACAAGCTAAACTCATAAGACACACCATGATTCAAACTTGAAGAGGAGCCACCACCTCCTATCCTTAGTATATTCTATGATTAAGTTGATTGGGCAATGTATCAAAGTGTTCAAAATTTGTAAACTCATAACACCCACATACACATTCCAATTGAAGATTTTTCAAAGGTGAAGTTGTAGCCATTGAAAAGAAATTTCCAACTCCATATCACATGTTCAATTTGGAGGTCATTAGACCTTTATTTCTTGGGTTTTAATGGTCGTGAATTAATTTGCCAATTTGACTATTGACCCTTTTTAAAGCCATTTAATTACTGATTCATAACTTCAAATGGGGAATGTGAACCAATTTTTGACAAGTACACTTCAAGACCTTTCCAATGGTATATATTAAGAATTTAATTTGGACCAAGTTTACTACCTACATGGGGTTCTCATAGAATTATAATTCTCAAAATCCTTTTCATTTTGAATTGTTTTGAATTCCAAAACATTTTCTTGACCCACTTCCATTCGTATGCCTTTAATTTCGATTGCAAGCCCAAGGCCATTAGGTTTGCCACAAAATTTCAACCTAAAAGTTTGATTTAACAAATGCTTAAAAAGGTTGAAAAAATGGTTCAAATTGGCCAAATCTGTTTCGGGGGGGGTGGTAAAGGAAAACACAACAAATATAACTTCTAATGACAAAATTTTGAAGAGTTGGTATATGGGTGGTTTTGTATGATTTTTCATGGGCTTGTAGAATTTATCATATGGTTGTCCCTGGACAATTTGAGGGACAATTCTAAAAACAATTCATAACTACTTCATCATTTCCCAACTTAACTACTTCATTTTTTAGTATTTACTTTACTCCTTTCCCCTACCCACCAGTAGGGATATGAAAAAAAATATTATTTTATTTTGAAGCTTAACTATCTCATTCCTTTACTAATAACTACCCCATTTTTTTGTTTATGACTACCTCCCTCTTTTACCTTACCCACCATGGATATAATGTTTAATACAATTTAAATTAAATTTAAAATTGACATAAATAATAATGAGATATTGAAAACCAAATGGAAACATGATACGAAAAAAAAGGTTGAATGCCATTGGTAGTGCACAACAACACAGAGCCCAAGTTTATATATTAAATTACAATTGTTAACCCAAAAATTAAAAAAAATGTTCAAAGGTTTTTTATTTTCATATTTATTTTATTTTCAAATTTGGTTAAATCTTCTTATGTTTGATTACCAATATTGGTATGGTATATAAGCCTAATCCTAGTATTGAATCATGAACTTGCAATATCATGAAATTTCAATAGAATCCATGTGAAAACTATAAAACAATATGTTAGTGGAAAATCCATGGGTTTCAAAATGTAAAAATGGAACAAATTATATATATATTACTTCTATGGAGATGACATATATTTTTTACTTATAATGTTTTGATGTGAACTATGTATGATTTACATTTTAACTAAATTTGTGCAATTATTGTGATATAATTTTGCATATAAAATGTGATTTTTGTGTATTAAAGAAGAACATTCACATATGTCATTCAAAAACAATGTCTCATTACTTTGAATATTTCAAATATTGAATATGTATAAATATCATTCATATTAACCATAATATAAAATTCATGCAATTTTTGTACAAACCTATGAAAATTAAATTTCACACGAAATTTGCACCAACCTATGGAGCTTGATAAGTTTATGATGCAAGGACCTTATCAAGCTCATAGATGATATGAGCCAATACAAACTTTGAATTAATACCATTTGGTTATAAGGACATGAATTAATAGTGTGGAAATATGAGTGGGTAAAAAAATCATGTTAAATATTAAATTTTAATTTAACTAAACCCATTGAAACTTAGGAAAATATAATAAACATTTAAATAAGGGATTTCATTGTTTTTTTGGGTGAATACATTTACCATGTCATATAGACTTTAGAACTTTGATGAATTTTGATGTTTTTGAATTTTGATGTTCCTAATCATTTCATTTGCAAAAGGTTTTGAAAAAGTAATGGTTATTTTCCTTAAATTGTTTAATTAAGAGTAATTTTCAAACAAGTTTTTTTCTCCTTTTTAAATGGATATAATTTTCTATGGTACTTAGATGGTATTCTATTTGAATTTTTTAATAGATAATTAATTGAGTAAGTATAATTTAATTATGAATTTTCAAATTTCAAGAATGTGATTTCTAAAAATGTCATGACAATAGGGAATGAAAATTTGTAACAATTCTCATCTTTTTTATTTCAATGAAAACTTAAGGCCATATATTTTTTCCATGCAATGGATAAACATGAAAAAAAGCTTATAATTTTAAAAATATTTAAAGAAAAATAATCTTTGGCCAATTTTTCTACTTCTACCCAATATCAAATATATATTAGTGTTGATAAGTTCCTTGACTTGTAATGTTAAACCTTGGTGTTTTGATTTTGGTTCCAATGACTTGAACTCAAATCAACACCCCTTTAGTGCAATTTTCACAAAAACTAAACCGTGGAACTGAAATTTTGCTCAAATTGGAATGTTGAAAACTGACTCCTAAGCATAGGTTCAAGTTATTTGGGTAAACAAATTGAATTTTTTTGAAAAGTTGACAAGTAGGCTAACCTTTATTAATAAGTGAATAGTTTTAATTAGTTATACAATTCTACACCTATACAATCCCTAGTTTTAAAATTCCATACCTATATAAAATCCCCAATTTTAATTTATCATAACTCCACATACTTATATAATCTCCAACCTTTAAGAGTTTGAGATGCAAATTCTTTAAAATGTACCAAAATCTTGTCACAACGTCATCATTTTTTGTCTTTTTTACCTAGTCTTTTTTTACCATGTAAAGACACATTTATGGACAACTATGATGGAATCTAGAATTGTAATAGTTTAAAGTATAATCCTCTTGAAAATTTTGACAACTTTGATTCATTATTTTTTATGGGGATCAAATTATAAAGTAAAAAAGTATTGTAGTACGGATTAAGTCCTTTTCGTCCTTTGTGGTACACTTTAAAAGATTTTCACCTTTTGTAATTTATAAGTGGAATTAAACATGGTTTTCAAAGTTGACCTAGAGATTTTAGAATTCAAAAAATGCCAAAACAAGAATAAATAAAACTTGCACATGAGGCACCTACCAGATTTTTAAAATATCAAACTAAGATCAAAGGTTTTTTTTTAAATTTTAAAAGAAGAACCGACCAATATTGGTATATTCCCAAGTTGTCTTATTATTGAAAAATCTATTGATCACCTACCATCTAATTATTAATTCTTTTGAAAATTGATAAATAACATACCTACATGGTACATATCATGTTTTAATAAATAATAATTCCCTTATGGGCCAAGTTTTGACTTTTCAAAATTTGAAAACCTATCAACCTTAAAACCCTATACATGGATACAATAAAATAAATAAATAATATACACCAATAGGATTTTAGAAAAAAACAACTACGTTTACAACTAAATTTATAGTAATTTTGGATAGAATGACTATAGTCATTAGAATTGTGCCGAACAACTTGTTTAAGCAACTCAACATGACATGTGTCAAGTTGTGTCCAAAACAACTATGTGTAATGTCCACATAAATTTACAATTAAAATAAAAATATGTAATCATTTTATAGTCATTTAAGACGCATGTAACCATGTTATAGTCATTTACGATCAAATTTAAAATGCTATTACAAAGAATTGAACCTTCATTTCCATTGCCACAAACCAACTCCTTAACCATCTAATCGATACTTCAACTTGTGATATATTATGTCATCACATAAATATAAACATGTATATTTCAAATCTTATGCATATTCTTATCATTATTTAAATATGTAAGTTCATAATAAATTAATTTCACATTTTAATTACATATTTGTATTTTATAAATAAATATTTTAATTCAGTATTCAAATTTAATCTTTTCAGTTTTTTAAATTTTAGTTATGAATGAAATATAATTTGAAAATTTTTAATACTTAATATTTAATATATATATATTTTTATTTTTAAATAATTAAATTAAAATTATTTAATTTTTTGAGCCATAATAAAAAAAATTAAATTACAATTAATCCATATTTTTAATTCCATACTTCTATAAAAATTATAATTTTTAGATGTACATATATTATATCAATTTATAATATTTATTTCAAATTTTTCATTATAAAATTTTAAACTATAAACATACAAATAAATATCACATGATTTAATTTTTAAAAATAAATTTAATTAGCATTGATTAACCTTTATACATGTATGCATGCCATTTGTAAAAAAAATGAACTAAAATATAACATTTTAATAAATCCTAAAAGAATGATTCCACTTGAACTTCATATACACACGTGTTTTTATGTAATGCGTACATGATTATTGTCATTACAAAATGACCTATGAAAAAATTTATGAATGTACATGTTAAATTATATTTTATAATATATGATGTCAATTATTATTTACATTTTTGATATAATTCACAATATACACATAAAGTATGACTACAATTATGTTAATTTGATTACATATTTATACCATGTGGCAAAATTACACATGTTAAATGTAAAGTGATGGACATTAATTTTTCACATCATATCTTAAAGAATACTACAATTTGTTTAATAGGTAGTTGCATAAAATATCAAATCCTTTAAATATCATATGTAATATCATAATGTCATAGTTATTATTGTTGGTTAGTCACTTTAACAACTTTATATCTTTAGCTTGAAAGTATATAAAATTGAATACATGCCCACATTATGTTCAACATTCATTCAATTAACCCATTAATCATAATAACCACTAGATTGCAACTATACATATTGCCACATAAGCTGGATAGTTGCAAATATGGTTCATAGTTGTTTATTTAATTGTTGATGATCACTAGTTATTTAAGAAGTGGTTACATAGGACATGAATTCTTCTAGTGATACAAACTAAATTTTATTGTAAAAATCCTTATAACATACTTTACCTAGGCAATATAACCAATGCTTCTCAAGGTAGGCATTTGATAATTGAACTTTTTGCAAAACTAGCAAGTATTACCAAAAATTAATGCAATAAATTGATAATTAATGAGTGTAAATTTTCAAAAGAATGATATCAATTGGACCACATAGGGTATTGATATAAACTAGCTAGCCAATTATGAAAGGAAACAATAATTGATCAACATTATTATGTGTTTTTCTCAAATTTGTGAAGTAGGTGGTTGCCACCATACAAAAAAACTTCAAAGGTGTAGCCAAATTTGGCTTTATATCAAAGAGGAAAATAGGAAACTTTAGGATTCATGCTACATGTCGTTGACATGCTAGAAACTATTGTCTAAACATGGCAACATGGGCCCATTTTTCCTCATACTATGGTGACATAGCCCCATTTTTTCCAAAAAAACCCATTTACACTATTCACCACCTTTTTTTCTTGTCATTAAGATGCAAAATTTCACCCCAAATAAATCATTAACCAACCCTATATATACATGTCTTATATCAAATTTAGCCTCATGTATATATGTTCTTCATAACATGCAAAATGTGGTCTCAAAGACCTAATACTAGGACTAGCTATGAAAATTGATAGTCGATAGTCCATACCTATGTGGGGCATGTATTTGTTTTTTTTGGTAATAGTTGAGTCTAAGTATTTGAAAATAAAAACTTCAAAAAATCTCTTGAGTCCAATTTTTTTATTTTTAGGAGATTTAAAGAATCATTCAAATCTAAATCTTACAAACCCAAAAAAGGTAGTTATGAAGTGGGGGCGAAGGTTAGGGTATCTAATTAACTAGGTGTAATGGATGCAAACATTAGGCATTATCTTCCAATAGATGGAATTTATCCATAATGTTTATCTAGGGTATAAACATGGTAAAATACACAAAAAGTAGTGTAAACAACAAAATATTAGGGTGCTTAAATAAAAGGATTAACAAGTAGATGATTTTATGCGGATAATGATTTATTTTTATTTTTATTTTTGTACATTATTTCTCTTGTTTGCATGGACTTCAAAAGCTAAATTATTATAATCATGTTTTTAAAAACTATTTGCAAGTACTTGAATTAGACCTAAATTTTGTGGCAATTTGAAAAATAAAGTTCAAGTACTTGAAAGTAGGTGAAATATTTTTGCAAATTTTTTTTTCAAGCACCTTAATATTGATGTGGTGAACATTCTAATATAATTTTTTTGGTTAATGGAATTTTTTTTCATAACTAAAATCATCCCCAACCCCTAAAAAATGATAATTTTTGGGGACACTTTTGAGGTATTTTTTTAAGTCCAAATGATATGACACAAATTGCTTTGAAAAGCTAGAGGGATACGAGAGATCCCCATGAAAAAAACTAAAATTTTTGTTTGTTTTGAAATGTTAAAAGAAGGTTAGAAGTTTGAAACAATATTTTTTAAGTAGAAAACAAAGTAGAAAAATGTACAAAATATCTAACTTGCACCTTCCATTACTCCTAACTAAATCTTACTTAACTTTTAGTTAAATTTTAGTTAACTCCTAGTTAAATCCCAATTAAATTTTAGTTAATTCCTAGTTGAGTCCTAATTAATTCGTAATTAAGTCTTAGATAACTTTTAGTTAACCCTTAGTTTACTCCTAATTAAGTCCAAGTTAACTTTTAATTAAATTCTAGTTAACTCATAGTCAATTACGAGTTAGGAGGTTCCCAAGAAGCTTCCTTATTTGATGCACACATAGAAACCTCCTTGGAAGTTTCCTTGAAATAGGTTCCCAAAGGGATATAAAGAAGAGTAAGACCATTCATTTCCTTTAGTTTGTTCAACACTAGTCTTAGGCACGATTTTGCACCAGAGCCTTGTCATGTTTTTTTCATGTTCATGTTTGCAAATGTTAACATAATAAATATCCATTTTCACATTTGTTTTGCACATCTCATGTTCTTGTTTTAGTTCTTGTGTTCTTATTTTCAAATCACATAATCTTGTTTTGTTTTTTGTTTTGAAATTAAATTAAAACCTTTCCTTTAACCTTTATTCTCATGGTTATTCATGTCCTTGACACCATGCATAAGGCTAAAACCTAGATGAGTACAAAAAGGTTATTTTGTCGTGGTTTTTGAAAAACCCCCTTAAAAACACATGTCGAGTTTTTAACAAAATCCTACAAAATTGAATTTTTGCTAAATCTTTAAAGCTTTGACAAATAATCTTAATATTTTAAACATACATATAAGGCTACTATCACTACTACAATTCCTATTTGTTTTTACTAGAAATTTTGGTAAAAAAGTACCCATTTTGGACAAACGTAAAAAAAAACTCCCAACCATTTTGGACAAGTCGTTTTGAACTTGTCCATAGTGACTAGGCCATGTATTTTTTTGACCAAGTTTAAGTTGACATTTTTTACTACTCATTTCAACTAATACTTTTGACTAATCATTTTGATTAATCAATATAATAGTCAAATGAACACCATAGGCAAATGCCATGTGGCATTTAAACAATGGCCACCCAAATTAAGCCATGTGGCATCTAAACATTGGCCACCTAGGTTAAACCACGTGGCATTTAAACATTGGCCATTAAGTTATGCCATGTGACATTTAAACATTGGCCACTAGGTTATGCCATGTGAATAAAACTTAAATAACCTAGGTTAGACCTAAAATCAGATACCTACTCCTAAGGTCCCCATGTCTAGGAACCTACAATCTAAACTTCTAAGCCTAGGTTTAGGAATCTATAATTAACAACTAGGTGTAGAAGCCTAAAGTAGGCTAGGGCAACTTAAGCTAGGACCTTTATTAAGTTTAAATGCACATTACTTAAACTAAATATACACTTAGATGACCTAGGTAGGAAAATCTTATTTCATTGTGAATTTGGCCTTTAAAATTGAACCTTTTTAATTGGCTCATCCCAAGTGGCTTTTCTTTATAAAATATTTTTTATGTCTTGGATGCTTATGGTGTATTTATTTATATTGCTCATCATTTGGAAAGGATGACAAACAAAATGGGACAAACTTTTGGGAGGGAAAAACATTTTCATGTCCACACAACATTAGAACCTTTTAGTTCACACAACATTATTCCTAAATAACTATGTAAGATACATAAATTAAGTAAATAAATAAATGAATAAATAAAGAGATAAGTAAATATGTATGTTAATTAAGTTGGAATAAAAATAAGTAATAATTAATGTCTAGTTATTTAATTATAATTAATAATTACAACCAAATTACAACTAATTCTTACAAATTTGACATAATTCATTATATATTATCAACAATGTATTTGTAATAATTAATATTTAACTATTTAATTACACATTCATTAGTGTATTTTAGGTAAATAACTAGTTAATCAACTAGTAATTTATCATAGGCATAATTGGCATACCCTAGCCTATATAATTAGGTTATTTATAAACTAAAATATAAGTAAGTAGGTGCAATATAGGTAGGAAAAAATACACATACATGTAAGTTAATTGTATTTAGGTTATTTAATCACATACTTACATTACATAAGTTAAATAAGTGGCTAATTTAAGCTAGGAAAAATTAATTATGGCAAAATTACTGATAATTAAATTAATTATCATTCAATTAACCATATCTAAACAAATATGGTGAAACTAACCATGAATACAGTCAATAAGGCTAAGCTAACCTATGAATAAATATGGCTAAACTAACCATAAGTAAAGTAAATATGGCCAAACTAACCAATGAATAAATATTTTATAATTAGACTAGAAATGATTGAATTAACCATGAGTAAAATAAATATGGCCAAACTAACTAAAAAATAAATAATTTATGGTTAAACCAACCATAGGTAAACTAAAAATGGTTAGACTAACCATGAATAAAATAAATATGGCTAAACTAACCAATGAATAAATATTTTATGGCTAACCAATTATGCACAAATTAATTATGGCTAATATTAACATGAATGACATAATTATGGCTAAAATCAAAATGGTTAAAATATTTATGGCAAAATCAACCATGGCTAAACTAGAAATAGTTAAACTAACCATGAATAAATAAATTCGGCTAAACTAACTACTAATAAAGTTCATATGGCTAAACTAATTAATGAATATATATTTTATGGTAAAACCAATTATGGAAAAATTAATTCTAATTAAAATAAACATGAATGAAGTAATTAGGCTAAGATGAAAATGGTTAAAATAATTATGGAAAAATTAAACATGGCTAAACTAGAAATGATTAAGTTGACCATCAATAAATACATTTGGCTAAACTAACCACTACTAAAGTTAATATGGCTAAACTAACTAATGAATAAATATTTTATGGCAAGACCAATCATGCAAAAATTAATTATGACTACAATAAACATCAAAGAAATGATTATGACTAAAATCAAAATGGTTAAAATATTTATGGAAAATTTAAACATGACTAAATTAGAAATGGTTAAATTAACCATAGGTAAATAAATTTGGTTAAACTAACCATTAATAAAGTTAATATGGCTAAATTAACAACTGAATAAATATTTTATGGCAAACCAATTATGTAAAAATAAATTATGACTAAAATAAACATGAATGAAATAATTATGGCTAAAACGAAAATGGTTTAAAACATTATGGCATAATTAAACATGGCTAAATTGGAAATGGTTAAATTAACCATGAATAAATAAATTTGGTTGAACTAACCACTAATAAAGTTAATATGGCTAAAACAACTAATGAATAAATATTTCATGACAAAACCAATTATGCAAAAAATTAATTATGATTAAAATAAACATGAATGAAATAATTATGGCTAAAATTTAAAAAATGGTTTAAATAATTATGGCAAAACCAATCATGGTTGAACTACTAACCATGAATAAAATGAATTTGGCTAAAATAAACATGAGTGAAATAAGTATGGTTAAAATAATTATGACAAAACCAACCATGGTTAAATTAACAATGGTTTTAAATTAATCATGGGTCTATTGATTATGGTTAAATTTATTAGGGTAAAATAATAATATTTAAAATATAAATATCATTATTTTAGTTATGTTTATAATTACCATGGTTAAAACATATGCGATTAAACAAACTATGTTTAATTGACCATTATTATATTAGTTATGGTTAGTTTTAATTTTAATTAGTTTTTTCATAGTAGTTGAGCCATAATTAATTTTCAATATAATCAATTTAACTATAGTTAAATAAACCATATATATATAGTTTAATCATAATTAATTTGGTTATGATTCATTTAGTTATGATTAGTTAATTTTTACATTTTTCAATTTTTTTTAATTGGTCAAACATGGTCAAAATGTTAAATGTAATTCCAAACTACCTAACTAGTATTAGAATTTGTAGTTGGCCCTTTTGACTAGGCCATTGACCACTTTGACTAGGCCTATTTAGTTAGCCCTATTGATTGAATATAATAATTGTCCTTATTGACTAAGGCACTTGCCAATTTGACAAGATTGGGTGGTTTTGTTGATTAAGCCACTAACTAATTTGACTAAGTGGTATTTTTAAATCTAATTTGATTAGATGTTTGATTTGACTAATTGTAAAATTGGTCACTCTAGTCAAATTGATTAATCAAAAAATACCCATTGTCATTCAAACCCTTGGTTTCTAATGAAAAATAAATGTCCTCTAGTTAAAAACACCCATCTGGTCAACTTGGTTAGTTTGCAAAAATAAAAATTCTAGTAATGTATAAGTTTAAGATGACATTGATATTTTAGAAGCTTGAACACATGTGTTACTTGAATGTACAAGCAACAATCACAACTAAAAATGCTTATTGATTATTTGTAACAATTAAAAGTACTTCAAGAGGTTTTTTTCTTTATATTCTAATGGTAACACAATTTGAATATGAAAAGGTTATTGATTTGGGTTTTTGAAAAACACCCTATATTATTATTCTTCATGAATAGGGTTTAGTTATGGATATTTGACATTTTAAAGTCACTAGTTATGAAGCAAAGGTGGGTTTTAATTTTCAAAAAATATTGAATAGGAAGGGGGCTTAAATTTTTTAAAAAGTGAAACTTGACGAACATATATGCATCAACTTGCTCTGATACTCGGTTAATACCCAGTGCAAAAATTAATACCCACCCCACACTAATCCATACTAAACCAACAAGTATCATGAGGAAGGTGTAATAGCAAAAGAACATGGAATAAAACAACACAATTTAAAGTAAATAATCATAGATAAAAGCCAAAATTTACAACAAAAATTTGTAATGCTTTGATTTATGAAGGCCTTTAATTTAATAGATACTCAAATTACATAAAACCATAGGTCTTTAGTGATTATGCCATTCTAATTTCACTTTCATAAGCTCAATTGGTCCATTTTATGGCAGTTCCAACATACGATTAAAATCAATGACTAACATAGACATTTTAATCCCCACTAATACAACAATGAAAAACTTAGATTGTGTATGAACTCAATCAACAACAAAATGGGAATTTCCATGTTTTTTGACACACCACCTAACTAGATTTCCACAATGAGGAATGTTGTTCTCCCCCACATATACATATACAAAAGACATTATTATATGGGTTGACAAAAGGAGTTGATAAACGCAAGATTTGTTTTTTAGGCTTTGTAATAAAATTTCCCAACAAATAATGAACCCTTCCCAATAGAGAGTTTCCTTTGGAGTTCCCAAGTATGTAGGTACTTTCTTTCGATCAACAACAATAAGACAAAATTACAATGAAACAATATCCAACCACATCACAAGAAATTGTCATTACACTAGTTTTGAATTCCTTAGAGCGTTTCATCATTTCCATGAAATCAACCCCTGAAATACATTGCTAAACTTGCACTATCTTTGGGGAAACACAAGTGTAGCAAAGAGTCTATGCCATTCCGAGATCTCAAGTTTCCAACCTAGCATCACACTTAATAGAAGTTTTAAACTATCACTTGGAAAACATGAACAAATCCATAAAACAAAATGAAATGCATGAAGCTCAATTGCCTCTACAACGTTAGGTGTTTTTTCAAATAGTTGTTGCTTTGATGCTCCCCTTGAGTTGTGCCAGTCAAAATGAATCAAACAAATACCATTTTCCCGCAACAATGAAAAACACACAACCAAACTCCAATGTTAAGCAACATAGAAACACCATAATTTGACTATTATGCACAATTTGCAACAAACAAACCAAACACCCAAAAAAAGAAGAGAACTATGAAAAATCATGCCCATCATAACTAGTCCTTATCGCACATAGCCACCCAATGCTTCAACCATGAATCATGAAGGCCAAAAAGTTGACAAACTTAATTGGCACAACTAAAGTGGATAGTTCACAGATAAAGTGTACACCTCAACCTTAAATTAAAATGGGTCAATCAAAAAATTTAATCAAATGGAAATCATGATGGGTGAATTGGTATCGACTTTTGAACATACCAGATTAATATTGGTATGGGTGTTCTGAAATTTTTTTCCATACTTGGAAAATATTAATATTGGATTTTTTTGAAAATGAGTGAAGACCTACTTAACAAAAATTAGTGTATTTGGGTATAATGTTATAGAAAAAAAAATTATGTTTAAAAAAAAAAGTAAATTTCATTTTTTCAACAGGCAATTTCATTTTGAAAAGTTTTTTTCATTCATTGGGTCTATCATATGCTGGTAGGTAAAGCCCTTTGGCAAGGGCATTACCAAAATTGGGCCAATGTTTGCTTATCCCTTCACATGGGCCCTTATTTTGATAATGCCCTTCACCTTTGAGTTTTATCCTACACTTTCATACCCAAATTGATACTAGTATTGGGTTATTTAAAAATCTTTCATACCAATCTAGTATTGGTATTAGGTTCAAGATTAATTTTGCTTGTTATACAACAAGTATAAACATGCTATTGATATTAGCATAAAATAGGTATATACTTGGCATGGGAGAAAAGTCTATTAGTAGATTTTTTTTTTACGTAAAACGTTGTCATGACAATGACATTGTAAAAGGATAACGTTGTAGTGATAGGGATAGTGAGGAAGGACATGCTAATAGGTAACTTCCACCAAGTTTAAGTTATTCTGACATGTTAGATAGTACCTTTTGAATTGTGTAAGTTATTGTTCTTTCAACATCAATGCAATGTCAAAAAACATGATTTTTTAAAGTTGCGACATCAATGCAAGGTCAACAAACATGATTTTTTAAAGTTGCGACATCAATGCAACGTCAACAAACAAGATTTCTTCAACCCAATGCGGAACCCAAATATTCGAAGGAAAAAATGCGATGGTACTTTACGTACCATCTCAAGTTGTACACCAAATTGATACTAGTATAAAGCTAATATTTGCCTCAGGTCATACCCAACCGGTAGGTTCTGAAATACCAATACCCATACCCTTACCATATACCCTGGTTGCATGATATATAATAGTACAACCCTGGTTGCTTCTGAGAAAGAAGCAATGGAAAACAGGATAAGTGAGTAACTGAAGTGCATTTAGGGTTAGATTTAGGGTTAGGGTTTTAGCACTGGAATTGAGGGATTCGTTTCATAGAGGATATAGCGACCGGTTTTGATCTGCTGCTGCAGCTGAGTGCCATAGCGATGTCGTCTTCCCGACTGCTGCTGCTGCGAGTTTTACCCCACAGTTCCTCGCATGCTCCTGTCCAACTCTTCTCCGTCTCTTCTGCTGCATCCGCTTTTGTCGGCCCGCACAATGCACGCAAGCTGATGAGAAATCGTCTTTCCCCAAACCTCTCAGCACTCTACTTCCACAGCATCGCTTTGGCAAACCCTAAACTGTTGCACTCTTGTGGCGGGTATGCAGAATGTGGCGTCTGTAGGAGAATATCCGGTGCGCGAGAGGATGAATCTTGTCGCAGATCTGGTTTTTGGCTCCGTGGAGGATGTGATCCTGCGCAGGTTTCCAGTACGCTGAAGAGGAGGAAGTGGGAGGAAATCGGGCGCTGCTTTTTTTCCGGGGAAACTTCGTCGATTTATATTAGGGAGAGAAGAAGAGCGAGTGAAGATGGGAATGGCGTCGTTATGGGAGTGGAAGCGCAAAGGATAGAGGAGGAGAAGCAGAAGAAGAAGAGGAGACTGGTTCTGTACAGCAAGCCGGGTTGCTGTCTCTGCGACGGACTAAAGGAGAAGCTTCATTTGGTTTTCATGATGGGAGGTGAAGGCAGTGTGTCCGACGATGTAGAGCTCGAGGTAAACCCTATATTTCTTCTATCGCCGTTTGTTTTCACCTCTCTATCTCTCCTCGCTCTTGACTCTGGATGGCCCCTCTTCTCTTCCCCGTCGCTTCAATCTGAATGTCTGCTGGAATAATTTCGAACAAAAGGTCATGATAGTCATCATCTGAATTCATTTCTTTCTGGTGGATGGGATGGTAACAGGTAAGAGATATCACAACAAACAAAGAGTGGGAGCAAGCTTACCAGTATGAGATTCCTGTGTTAGCCATCTTGCAGGAGGATAACTCTGAGGTGATGATGTATTGCCAGTCCCTTGTTTTTAGCACAATTGTGTTTTGGTTTTCTGTTGTTACTTGGAAACATATTATGAGGGAAGAATCTTGAGATGACATAGGTACTAAGAAAAAGAGATAAGAATCCGCCTCAAGGATTGTTCTTAAAGTCAGCACTCTTTTTTTTAATGTTCCTGGCTGTGAAATTCAAGCAAATGCTTCCAAGTAGAATTAGAATATCATGGAAAATTTGCAAGTCCTTCCTCAAGAGGTTTTTTTTCTTTGACACTTGTGTGAATTTCCTGCAATGGTGGGTTGATGGACATGGCAGGCAGTTTTGCCAAGGTTTTCTCCAAGGCTCACCATTGAGCAACTACGGAAGAAGCTTGTGGCTGCTTTGAGCTGACATTGTTAACTACAAATATTCCCTCTTGAGTGAGCATGTCCTGCCATTTACTTGCCTGTGGAACAGTGCAATTATCTTGTAGGTGCTGTGAGTTGACACTGCCAACTACAAAATTTCCCTGCTGAGTAAGTCCTGCCATTTGTTTCCTGTGGAAACAGTACATGTGTAAGTGCTCAGTTTTCTGATATCAGAGACTGACTTTGCCCTTCAGGTACTGTACAAGCAAAGAGTTGTATATTTGTGAAAAGCATTTAGGGTTAGATGGTTGTATGCAAACTGGATGCAATGCATGCAGTTCCCGCTCAATTATTTTCATCAGCCTTTCCCATTTTGTAGATTAGCACTGGACAACTTGTGCATTTGCACATCATGTGCATGACATTTGTGGGGTACCTCTGCATGTTCATGTCATGCAGAGTGGGCAGTTTAGCACCATTGTTGTCTCATGGGTCCGACTTAGTCCAGCAGAAAACTGAAACACTGCATTCTGTAAATTAAATGCAGTATGATTTGAGAGTATTTCATGGGACCATTTACAACTTTTGTGAGAATTATGTCCTATTCTTGTCCTATTCTTTATGTGAATCCTTTTATACACCCAAGTTGCCTGAATCCAAGACCAATCCAATTTGAGTATCAAAGAGAATTTGTACTTGTCAACATCTAGTGGAAGGGTGGGCATCAAAAGTTGTGAATTTAACTATTTGTGCTTGTGTCGATATTTTTAGCTTCTTGTTGACAATTCATGAAGGACTTTCCAAGCAACAGAAGCAAGCAAAATTGCAATGATGTAGGTGATAAATTTGTAGGTCATGTGTATGGTGTTGTTTTATAGGTTCTAACAAATATTTGTGAGCTGCCACCCTTTGTGGGTCACACTATAATGTTCTATGGCAACAATGTCATTATTCAACTTTAGCTACAATGTGTAAACATTTATTAAGTTACGCTTGAGAATATTGAAATGGGTAAAGATTTGTTTATTCCTGTGGGGACCCTTTTTTGGTTGCATCAAGCATATTGATCTACCTTCAACATTGGTATTGTGATATGAGTTTCAATGTGCTTGCCTAGTACTAGCAATATGGCACATCCAACCTATGGCTATTTGAAAGTCATACAAGCTTTTGGTTTTGGAGATAGACTTATGTTGACATGGTCCAAGTCCACCCTAGATTTTACCTGACTACAAATTTGCTGGGGTGTGCTGCCCTTTTTCATCATCCCAATTCCCATGTAACATGGAGGAAGCTTGGAATTTAAAGTCAATCTGGTGGGGTTCTTCAGAAGGGCCTTGTTAGAACTTCATTGGGCACTAAAAACGACATGCATAAAAGAATAGAAAAATGGGTGTGGTGTGGGCACATTTGGAAAGACCCTTGTACCCTCAATAACCATTTGGATCATGGTAGTGTAATGGAAAAGGACAATGTGGGTACAGAATCCAAAGATCAGACATGCACACACCTCAGCTTCAATATTCACTTCAGACACTCCATTTGACTTCCACAATCAAGACTTCCACATGGACCAACTTTAATGTATTCACTTGCATAATCTCCACAATCACATAGTTGTTTGGACCAACATCAAGATCTCTTCTCCCCATATCCATTGTTATACTTTTGCTATATTGTGCCCAACTTTTCAGCCCAAACACACACTCCACTTCTTGTTCTACTTTTCTAAACTTAGTACCTCCCTAGCCTATATTTCTTGCCTCTGCTTGTTGTTGAGAAGCTTGAACTTTGAGCTCACACACTAGAATTATTCACAGATTGTGTTCTCATAAGCTCCTTGTGTGTTCTCATATACTCACACAAACATTCCCAAGACCTCCAACATTTGATTTTATCACCAACAACTTTCTTCCCAAGTTAAAATCCATCAACTCCCATGTTGTTTTCAATGTTGTTCACATTGTTGATGCATAGCACTAACTATGACTATTTCACAACTATTTTGTGCAACATCCTTGGATTTGCAAAAATGGAATGTTTAGTTTTTATTTGTAAATAGTTCAATTCACAATCTTTTCAAACATCAAAAGTTCATTTTTAATGTTTTTTGTTTTTCCATTGCAAACAAGAGATGTGTTTGCCTAATTTAATTTAAATCTTAATTGGATATATCCCTAAGAATAGCATGTTTTATTTCCAACTCCTCATTAGATTATTTTAATCAAATGGCAAGTATATAATATACTTTGGTTCCATGTTGCTCCACAATACCGATGATCGCATGACATAAGCTCAAATTATTAATCCATTTTCACTTGTTCCTTGAATCCACCAATATCAAAACAAAAAAAAATTCAATCATATAGATTTTTTATGAAATTATTTTCATTTGACTAGTTGGGATGCCCACGGTTTCCATTGCATTTTGCTATCATAATGGCAAGTTTGTTGAAAAATGGAAAAAAAGTGGAAAATAACATTTCAAGTATAAGTCAATTGAGTTGATCATCCAAAAGCCTATCGACCTTCATTCCACTAAAGTACATTAAGTCAAAATTTGTACCTAGGAATAAATTAATGTGTAATAATCATTTTTTTAAAGTACCGACCTACATTTTCTTTTTTAAAAATCATCCACGTGTTGAATTTTGACATTTATATGAAATCTTGTTTCATCAATGTTGGCAATTGCTAAATCCCCATCCCTCATCATCCCCTCACCCAGTTTCCCTTTCTATTCCCATATGGTTCCCAATAGTTCATCATTATTTATCTTCGATTTCAAATTTTTATTGTGTCTTTCATGTACATGTAAGTGGGTAGGGGAAAGGGATTAAATAATTAGTCTTGAAAGAGATAGATTATCAAATTATTTTAATATAGATAACACATACATACAAACGCACATGTTAATGTGCGCTTTCATGTCCATGTCGGGAAAAATTGAGAGTTGAGAGTATTGATGGGTAGGGTAAAAGAATGAGGTACTTAGGCTTCAAAGAAGTAGGTTTGGGCGGCACAAACAAACATTAACCTTTTTATTATGTAAATTTGTATGTCGGTACACCAAGAAACTCATGAAACCATATTAAAAGAAGATTTTAAAAGAATTGACTTCTTATTTAACTGTGTTGACATCATTTGAAAAAACAAAAACATTCCATTTTCACATGTGATGATCGAAAAAAAGATGATGATATGAAAAGAAAAATATGAAAGGGTTCCAAGTTGGAATTGTCAAGTTGGAGACCATTTGAAAGATTGTGCAAAAACCTTTCTATACTAGCTCAATATTTTCTCCCCATAATTCAAAGGTACAAAATGGCATGTATTCTACAACATGGCATGTATCAATGTTTAGAACAATCATTGACTTATTTGTTAGGTATACATTCAAATAGAACCCTATTCATAACATATTGACCAATAAGTGTCCAAAATTGAGGCAAGTACCTACCATATTTCACTTCCTTCATTCATGTGGTGCACCATTCACCACTCATTTTGTTGATTGTGTGATTCCAACTTTCAAGCCTCTAGCATTAGCTATTGGATTTGGTTTATTCTAAGCTATTGTACATATATATATATATATATATATGTAAGATTTCTCATTTTCTTTTCACTTAACATAGACACCGCGTATTATATATTGTCATTCATCTTACTATTTTTCTTCACTATGACAAATACAACCAAAAAATAACTCATTTTACTTTTCAATTGCATATAGCAACAACTTCACCAAAATTGTTTTAGGACTAATTTTGATAGGTGTTATAAATTTGAATGAATATTTAATTTGAAACTTCTTAGGTTAAGAATAGGTTAAGAAACAATTTGGGGGGGTGGGGGGGGAATAATTAGAATTTTTTCTTGAATGGATTTTAGCTAGGAAAATTGAACTAAAACCTAAGAAAAAACTTGTATCTAGATTCCAAAATCCATTCATGTGCATGGATATGATAACACAAGAACAATTATAACTATCTTAAGGTTTGGTCATTAGGATGTGTGTGCACAAGCTTTCTTAATCTACACTCAAGTATGCTTGAAATTATAGGTCTCATTATGTATCTTTTATTTTAGCTCAACTAGCTAATAGTTTTGTTACTTTTTTAATAAACAATATTTTGTAAGGCTCAATCATAAGAACACTTGATTTTGTAATTATTTTAGTAAAAAACATTTCACCAAGAAGTTTGCTTTGTGAATATGTTGGACTTCTTGCTTTACCTATGCTAGAATTTGATCTGGCATGTATGGGCTCTCCACTTTGTAAGACATGTTAATTAACAATTATCTTGTGAACTCAAAAAGGACCTTAATAACTTTAAGAAAAAAAATCGTTAAATGTGTATCACAACAGTTTTCACCTAGCCAAATTTGCAAAATTGAAATAGGACATACGATGAAAACATTAAAGGGGTTGCCAAATTTACTATAAATATATTTGGTCATCCTTTCATGCTGGGATGGCCCAACATGAGACTCAAGGAGTTCATTTAGTCCACCAAGGCATAGAAAAGAGTATGATGAAGAGAGCTTCACCAAATGTGCATGAAATGTAGGAATCATGTCAACCCCAAATTTTCATGGCATCAACAAAGACAAATTGACTTCTTCATCTGAGGGGATTATGTCACAAACCTAAAAGTAGGCATGGGACTAACGATATCATAAAGATTTTGTTCTTCAAACCCTATGCATGAAATGTGCATAGAAACAAGATCAATGAAATATCAAAACTTTAGTGAGAAGTGAGGTCAAGCAAATAGTCACTTTAGTGTGTGGGACAAGGATATGGAACAAAAGTCTTGTGAGGAAGGGATTCCCTAATATCAAATAGTATCAAATGCCCAATGTTAAATAAAAAATATAATCCACAAATCAATTGTTGCATGGCAAGAACATTCCAATTTTGTTCTACCAACAAGTTTTGGGTCACGTAGGATAAAACCTTATTTAAAATATATACAATTACACTTGCACATAATGTTTTGTGGAAAGCAAATGTGTTGTGGCCACATATTTATCATGATTCACCACATTGAATTCCAACATCGGGGTCACATGACATCAAATAATATATAGTATTTAATTCGTTAACAATTTCATGTCCATGAAAAAAAAAACTTAAGTCTTTAATATGGTAAGAATTTTGTATCTATGAATGGGTTATAAAATTCCAAGAGATATGTCATCCATGTGCACAATACTAAGTTGTTTAATGTATTTTGGGTACTCTTCAAATTTTGAATTTAGTTTGTGGAGAGAAGTGCATGGGGTCACCATTATTAAAACATCATGTTCTTTCCACAACTCAAACAAACAATATATGTAAGGACATTGAACTATATCAACATGAATAGCCTGCCAACAATGTTGACTTCAAGAATGAGATTAATACAACTTTTCCAAGTGTATATCACCTTCCATGTATCATGCTCATTAATGTACTTGAACCCTAAAAAAAGCCCCCCATAAAGTATGGGAAGAAATGTTACTATGTGGCCATTATGTTATGAAGTACTACAATTTACAAAGCAACATCAATGGATATTATTAGCTACCCAATTATAGTCTACCCCTGCAATTAGTATTGGTATTGGATGAAATTTGACCAATGAGTATGTTGATGAAATTTGACTTCATCCAAATTTGACTTCCTCTTTTCATATAATGAAGCTGCTGGTACATAGCCCTTCCATTTTGTAATAAACTTAATTAAGTAATGATTTCCATGTTTGGTAAATGAGGTCATAATCATGGTGCAAGTATTTATGGCTAAATTACTAACAACCACTAAATCATTTCTACATGTATAGTGGCTAGAAATAGCTACTATAATTAAGTTAAATGGTTTTCAATTCCATTTAGTGGTAGTCCATTGTAAAGTAGATGGGGCCCATCCAATAGAACCTAGAAATGATTAACTATAAATAACCCAAACATAGACAAATTAAATATTTCTAACCTAATACCTTACCTTAAGCTCAGTTTCATCACTTGAAATAATCCACAAAGTAGCAAAACCATTTTTTTTTGGTGAAATATGAAGTTGGCATGTTGAGAATCATCATAATTATCATAGGCTACACTCACTACTCATATGACAATATCATATTAAATCATGGAAAATCTAATACATACAAAAAAAGAAAAATTAAAACTGTATGTATAAGATTTCAATTATTTGGCTTTTCAATGTTGAAGGATGGTTCGATCTTCAATGCCCTACACATCAAGTATTGAACTTTTAACAAGATTTAGGTTTTGAAGCAAATCAACAGTTAAAACTTGGAACCCTTCCAAAAGTATCTCATTTTGAATAAAGAGTGGCTGAGTAATTGCAATAGATTGCCTTCTCACTACTGTTTCATGTCTCTAGCACATGTTTCATCTCTGGAATTCAACCCCCAAAAAAACCACAATTCAAATATTGAAATTCAAATTTTGCATATATGGCTAAAGTTGAATTATGTGTGCATCTACCATGATGTTTTGAAGTTTCAACCAATGCACATTTATGAATTGTAATTTGATGTTTGTGTTGAACGCGACCACTAACCTCATGTATTTGTCACCTTTACATTTTTATAGTCATTTCATCGTAATGAGACTTGCGCTCTAATTGCCACGGATGCAGTTGAAAACCAGTGTGGGGGTGGGTATTTGATTTTTTGTAATACCCGGAAGTTGTGGGTATATTTGAACAAAAGTAGGAATCAAAGACCCACTAGGCCTGGTCATTTGAAATTTAAAAAAAAAAAAAAAAAAAAAAAAAATAAAAAAAAAAAAAACACAAATATAAAAAAAAAAAAAAAAAAAAAAAATATTAAT
>Ga0116231_10002611_pt1 | contig 37667 bp, 34 predicted proteins | sample S1TSphgellanicum_2_FD_89695 | JGI IMG/M metagenome (GOLD analysis project Ga0116231, IMG submission 89695) | Host-associated microbial communities from peat moss isolated from Minnesota, USA - S1T2_Fd - Sphagnum magellanicum MG | ecosystem: Host-associated > Plants > Peat moss > Unclassified...
AACACACTCGGCATCTCCCATGTCCGACTGGACTTCGGAATCGGTGGAGTTGTTCCTCCCCATACCCATCCCTTATCTAGTGAGACATTGTTCGTGGTGCAAGGCTCCATTTTCACAGGCTTCGTTAGCTTCGACGGTGTGCTATACGCAGAAACCTTGCAAAAGGGAGACATCTACATCTTCCCGAAGGGCACTCTCCATTTCCAAATCAACGTGGGTACTGGACCTGCAATCAGCTTCAACAGTCTGAATTCGCAATCTCCTGGATTCTTGGTTGCAACAAACCAGTTGCTGTTGAGCAACATCTCCGCTGCAGTGCTGGAGTCATCTCTGGGAATATCTAATGCCACAGATCTCAACTTACTTGAAGCCTCTGTCCCTCCATACTGGGGTAATTAACTAGACTGCAAAGTATTCCAAGCTCTGCATCAAAGAGTCTAGTTTAAGAGTACAAGCTGAAATTAGGTATTGTTTCATGTGCTCACAGATTTTTACAGTCAACTTTGGCTTTGGCGTGGTGTTTTAGACATGATCCTGATCATGTAATTTAACCATCTAGATCATTTGAATAGATTCTCCTTGCATGAGTGATTAAAATAACGTAATTACATGGTTTGATGTAGTTCAAGGATCATAACTTAGTAGAGTTCCATATGGTAACAGATTTACATTTAACTTTGGCCTGGTAATTTTATCCTTGATGTGAAGCTTGCCAACACTGAGTTATCAAACATTCGTGAGCTTTTCAAGTACTAGCTCTGTTGAATTTGAATAATATATTAGACAATTTTTCTATTGTGCTAGACTCATAGGCTCGGTACTACTTTTAATGTTGAACCTTGGGACCTTAGCACAGGTTTACACCATATATAAAATCATCTACATATGTGATAAATCTAGAAAACAACTTGGTTGAGGGGCTTATTCACAATTGTTTAACTTAAGATAAAAAGTACTTATTAAGCCTACACATGGAAAGTATTCTATGAAAAGTAATCTCAACAATGCAAAAAATTGAAAATGTTAACTTTGTAAGCTAGAAAGTATGTGAAACCCTTTAACATTGAATAAATTAGAAATATCTGAATGTCTAAAATGTGACATTAACATGTTTTTTTAAAGTTTAATAAGATCTTGTATGAACTTTCTTTTTAAAATATTTTCAACATGCTTTACAAATCCACACTTAGTATTAACATGAATAAAAAGTATTGAGTTTTCACATTCATGAATTGTAACTCAAAAATTTCAAGTATATTGCCATCTTAGGAATTTAGTTAAATAGGTTCATCTCTTAATGTATTGCATAATATTTAGTGGATTTCAATTTACATGGATATATATCTAAATATTTGTTTCGAGCATATTTTTATTGGTTACAAATAGTGCTATTAACTAGAAATTCTCCACTTTTGAATCCATTATATTTCATCTTGGGCAATCTTGTCCTTGGACAAAAGCATGATAAAGTAGATTAAAGAATTACCTTGCAATGTAAATGGAAAATGTCCATCAAGTAAAGCTTTGTATAGTGAATTTTTAAAATTATATATTTTAATGTTTAATTATATGAAGTTCTTTGACTTTACTACAACTATATTTAAAAACTAGATGTTTAAAATAAGTTTGTATATATTCATCAAAATTAAGTAGATGTCACAAGTTACAAAGTAGATTAAATATTGGATTTATTTTATTTTTAAGTCAACGACATGCTAAATATATCAATGCACTTTGAATTTTTTTAAGGTAGAATAAAAATATATTAGCATTTATTGTAGAAGTAGGAATGAACTGCAATATTAATCTATTAGTTTCATTCCTATTTGTTATCTACTTTTATTGTACAAAAGTTTTCAAATTTTATATTCAACTCATAAAAATTCAACGGAAACATGGAAGCTTCCATAATGAATTTTTTTCTAAAAATTGAACTTATTTTGTTATGTTTATGTTGAAACACTGCCGTATTTAAAATTTGGATTTGGGCAGATGTACTTTTTGGTTCATTTTACCATGCTTGGATCCCCTTGGGTGGTACCACTAAAAACGTCACACCTTAATTTTCTTGGACTCATTGAACTTTGAAAAATCATAAGAAACATTTAAATGAACATTTTCATAAAAAATTTTGAATACATTTATTAGATTCCATATTTTTGAAATTTCAATAATATCAAAAATATTATGTATTTTGATGTTTTTAATCATTGCATTTAGAAAAAGTTTCAAAAACGTAATGTTTGTATTTTGCCTTGAACTTTTTGGTCAGGAACACAAATTTGGAACATGATTTATGAATTTTTACATGAAGCTTTTTCCTAAGGTAATTGGAAGTCAATTTACTTTTAGGTTTTTATTTCACAATTAATTGATTAAATATGATTTAGTTATGAATTTCCAAAGTTGAGGCTATCAATTTTTTAAGGGGCCATTTTAATTTAAAATATAATTTTTTCAAATTTGAAAATAAACTTCAAGCCATATATTAGTGCATGCAATTGATAAACATGAAAAAAAAAAATTGTAATCATGAAAAAAATTAACAAAAAAGGCTTAAAAATATGAATTGGTTGTTTTTGGCTCCTTAACCATTCCTTGAGATGGTTCCTAGTGGTACCACCCAAGGATGGCTTTGCCTTATTTGAAACCAAACTAGATGAAAGCAAAAGAAAAAAAAAGCCAAGTAGTGTGTGGATAATCTTTTAAAATTATTTTTGAAAAATCTGAAAAATTACCATGGGAACATTATATATCAAAAAAATTATTTTATTTTTGAAATAAATTCTTATACTTTCAAAGTTGTAACAATAAAATTTTCATGAAAATTCACCATGTTTCAAAAATCCTTTTATATTTTTAAGGCATTCAAGAAAAACATGTGGACAAGTGGTTTTTTTGTAACAAAAGCTTTTTTCCTTTACCAAATGTTCATCAAATCATTTCAATTTTTTTGTGAACTTTAATATATTCCACAAAAAGGGATCCTTATGTTCAAAAAATTCAAAAAAAAAAAAAACATATCTATTTTTTAATTTTTATACTCGAATGTCCTTTTACATTATTATAGTTTTGAATTTGTAATCATGGTTCCGAATAAAATTATAGATTTGAATATAATGTAAAGATTGATGCCAAAAAAAATTAGGTTTTTATCATGTTATATCTCATATTTGGCCTCAAATTTAACATTCAATATTAAAAATTGTGTGAAAAATGCAATATAAACCAAAAAAAACTACCATGTGGAAAATGCAATCCTTAAAAAGGACTTTATCCTTGGCGTGATTAGCTTTTTTTTCATGTTTTCACCCAACTCATTTTGATTTTGATTTTTTTTAAAACTAGCAATTAGTAATTAGGAGTGTGAAGAACAAGATTTGGAACTAGACTTAAATGTTTAAATCAAAAAAAATTTAAAGAACCTCTTATAACCATTGCTAAAAAGTTGCATAAAAGCAACTTAAAAACAATGTTGACATTAAAAGCACAATTCGAAAATATTTTTTGATGACATATATTGGGATTTTTAAAATATACATTTTAACATAATAGTAATTTTTTTAAATAAAAATTTTAATGTTTTTCGAAAAACGTATCAAAAAGATAATTAAAATATTTTAAAATAAAGCAATGGTTTAAAGGGGCTTGTGTGAGTCCTAATAGCGTGGTTGGACCATCAAGGCACATATAAAATGTAGCTTTTGGGTGCCATGAATTAGATCACAAATATAAGCATTGTTTCGATCAACATCATCAAAACTTATGAGCCAAAACATTTTTTTCATTGGCTTATGGTGGCCAATGTATGTAAGAAGTTTCTGGCCTCTTAAACAATCCATCATGCAAAAAACTTATCACATATGCTATATTTCTTAAAGGCGCACCATGAACATTTAGTTGTTCTTATCGCAAGAACTACTTAATGACAACCTTAACTCCATCATGGTGTCATGGCCTAGGATATTTTGAGATACTTTGGGCAATGTCATGTCCTAGGATATTTTGGGATACTTTGGGCAATGTCATGTCCTAGGATATTTTGGGATACTTTGGGCAATGTCATGTCCTAGGATATTTTGGGATATTTTTGGCAATATCATGGCTTAAGATATTTTGGGATACTTTGGGCAATGTCATGTCCTAGGATATTTTGGGATACTTTTGGTAATATCATGGCCTAGGATATTTTGGGACTAGTATGGTTCAGGGTTATAAAAAGAGATAGTCTGGGGAACAACCCTTCAGTAGATCAACACCAGTTGATGGATCAATAAAGCTTGTCTTGTCTTGTAATTCTCCACTTGTTTGTAGTCAGTCCATAACACATGGCTCCTTTCCTATGACCAATCTTGAAAAAGGACCAAATCATCACACACCCACTTGTCAAATTACGATAACATCCCATAAAATGCCAAGGCTTATGGGATTTAAATTGGCCTACATAATCTTCTGACCAAACAAAATGACTAGAAAGAGCATATCTTTTGTTAACCATGTAAATCCAATATTTTTGCAAACAATGTTACACAAAGTATGAATCGTGCTTACGATCATCACTTATATAAAAGTGATACTTGGTTATCAAATACAAATTTGCATCATTCAGGTCCTAATTAGGGTTAGGATGATAAGTAATGTCGACCAAAATTTAAATTTGATAAAAGTGCCAATGCATCGATTGTATCTCATTCTAAATTGCAAAGGAATAATTTTCTACAAAATCAATCATAGATACAACAAACCTTAACTACACATATTTCAAACACAACCTGAATTGCATGTTTTGCCAATTAGCAACAAAGTTATGGTGCACAAAATATTGAAGCTTATTTCAAATATGCAATAAGCTCATGAAAAAAAGTAACCTTGTGTATAAGGTTTAGGTTTACTTGCTGTTAACATAATTTGTCCAAGAGCAAATCACCTCTAAATGACCACATAGTCATCAAATCCCTTAGTTTCCTTGGGACACAATGGCAATAGATTAACACCACACTTATCACATTCACTGAATAAATAATCTTGTTTATGCCATTGCATAAATTCATCTTTGCTACACACAATGTTTTCCCATATCTAGGTGATTCCAAAAAACATTTCACTACTCATTTTACAACAAGCATTAGAAGTAGAAACACAAATTTGGCAATTGCATGTAAAATTAGAGCCATGGATAGCTTTCGGCATATTGTTAAAAGTTGTCTTCAATTCATCAATCTCAACAAAATTTATGTAACAAATGTTCCGATCTCTCATCCTCTACACAAAAAATGGCTTGAATCTTTCAAACATACACTACCCAATATTGACACATGGGTGAGTAGCATGGAATTTCAAAAAAAATCTAGTCTACACATAAAAGTGAAATAATTTTGATATGTTCCTGATTTATTTCCATTTTTATTCAAGTTCATTGACTTGTTGAAATGTACATCACCAAATTTCTTTGAAGACTTCATGGAACTTACTCAAGTATATACCACAACTTTTTGGTAACAATTTATTCAATTCAATTTGAACTTTTTGACTATAGAAATTACTCCAATATTTAATAAAATGTTTTGACAACAATCTCTTCAACTTAATTTGAATTTTTTTACTACAATCTATACACAAACATGTCATGATATTCCCATCTTGAAAAGAACAAATTAATTCAAAATATTTTATAGAACTTCAATAATGGTCCAACATGACGTGCATAGACGTAAATCATGTACAAATGTACAAGGCATTTTCAAACTATAATGTAGTCCAAGATGTAGTTCGCAAAACATCCAAAATACCAACATGACATCCTTCAAGTACATCAATATACACAAAGTACCCTTAAACACAAATTAGTCCAACATACAATCCACAAAACATTTTTGAAATACACAAAAGTCCATAAGATATCCTTGTGACACAAAAATCCACCATACAATCCATAAAACATCATTCAATCATCCATAAGTCCATTTAATGTCCACATAATGTATTAAAACACACATGAATCTAACACACAATTCACAAAACATTTTCATGGCACATATAAATCTACCAATCATCTTTAAACCATACATAATGTTCATAAAGCACCCACCATGAATAAACATAAAATCCATCAGGCACACACATAATGCATATTCTTGTTACCTGGAACTCATATTACTCCACCAGTAGTTTTATGTCATTTTGACAACAGATAAGTCCAACATGAATTTACATTATACCCTCAAGGCACACATTAAAATCCAACCTATAATCAAAATTGTATCTTCAAACACACAACAATCTTGAAAAGAAATGCAATAACCATTAAAATTCCAAATTCAAAATTTGAAAACTATGATTATGATTCAATTTGAAAGCTATGATTCAACAAAAAAACTCCATGAATTCATTTTTGAAACTTCACCTTGATAGTTGTTGGATCATTCAATTACCACATCATTGAACATCAAGTTCAAAAAATCCATTCATGGGTGTTATAAGTTATGGTGTGTGAATAACTAGTGTGGCATGTGCCATTGGCCCAAGTGTGAACATGATTATGTGTGAAATAAGATGTTGACAATATATTAACCCACTCATGAAATTTTGATTTTAAGTTTATTTCATTAACAAATATTATCCAAAATGCAATATCTCCCACACTTAGGTCTAAAAATTATAAAGTTGTCTTACTAAAATCCTATTCATCAAAGGTTTTCCAAAAATACCAAAATCTCAACCAATTTTCAGAAATATTTATTTTTGATTTTCTTGAATTTTCATTGCAAAAATTTTCAATATTGATTAATTTTCACCCAAACTCATCAAAATCATTGTAAGAAATAAAGAAAATTGCATATTATTATTCATAAATTATAAATAACTAAAAATGATTTTTTGGCCAATAGGGCATTAAACCAACCTTTTTTCCCCTAATTTTTTTTTGCTTGCTTTCGATAAGGAAAAAGGGGTTGTAAAAGGTCCTTTATGATATTTTAATTTTTTAGTTGTCCCAAACCCCTTTGATCCTACATGTGGTAGCTAGATCTTTTCCCTAGTTAGAAACCTTGTTGCCTTTAGTTGCCCCATTTCTTTTAGCCACCTCATTAGAAATACAAAACTACAAAATGTTGTGTTACCATCAGTCAACAAAAGAGAATTCATTTTTTGCAAACCACGCATTATAAACATAAAGGTTCACCTCCATTGCAATCTTATGGTCATTGGTTTCATTAACATTAATGACACAAGAGGCAAATTTACCAAAAGAACTAATATTTTGTTTTCATTTTTGCTTGCATAATGCATCACATAGTTCTTTCATAGAAATATGTGTTGGACATTTGAACTTTCAAGGTATTTTGCAATATGTGTTATTTGGTGACAAGGTTTAAAGGCAATCTAAAGATGCAAACACACAAATGAGCCAATTGGATTACTTTACAAAAAGACTATGAATATTTTTTAGTTTTTTTCCATTTTTTCATATGAAAGAAATTTTTAATGAAATTTTTTGCAACTTTTTATTAAAAATACATATAGTTAACCCAACATATCACATGTTTTGTGTTAATCTTGTTGAATAAATATGAATTTTCAAAGTGTGTAATTTTTGTCAAATTCTATGTTTCATCTTCAAAATTGATCATAACTTTGAATCATACCAAAATATGATAACTACTTTAGGTTTTTGTTTCTTGTATCATAAACTACAACTTTGGTTTATATGTCATGAAATTACACCCCATTTACATGTGGTAAAGGACTTTTGAAATTTTAAAATTTTGAAAAATAAATTTTCTAAAAATTTAAATTCCATACTTTTTAAATTGTGAATGCTTTTCAAACTTAGGTAGTAAGTTACTATCATTCAAATTTTTTTACATCATAGTTATGTTATTACAATAGTCTTTTGCTTAGACCTTTGTAAAATTAATCACAATCTAATGTAGCACCTATTCAAATTCAAACATCTTTTTTTACAACCAAAACCCAAAATTTAATTCTATGAATTTTTAATTTGAATTTTTCAACATTCATATTAATCATTTAACACAATTTGGAATGAGTAACATAATTTTAAAATGTAAAAAAAAAAACATATGTAAAAAAGTTCATAGTTTCACCACTATTAGACATGGTTTTTGGCTCCTATTTCTATACCCACACCCCTAAGGGAAGTTTTTTTTAAATGTTAGGGACCAAGGTACATTGTAGTCAAGGTTGAAATGAAACTTATAATCATTATGTTTGTTTAGTGTTGCATTCTTTTATATGATTTTTTTTCAATGATTAAATATTATTTTTGAAAAGTGATTACTGCCGAATCATTATGGTTTTGGTTTGCATAGGTTATTCAGCTTCAATGTTCAATGTGAGTTACAAGTACCATGGACTAAGGTACAACTTACATTTCTTGTTCTTGCATTGATCCAAGTTGTTATATCTTATTTGAGATGTTTATGTTACAAAATCCCAATGGTGCAAGTTGTTGGCAATTGGTTGTCAAACATGATATAATATAGAACATTCTTCAATTTTTATCAACTTGCAAGCTACAAGTTGCAATTCTCCAAGACTCCACATTGGTGGGCATTTTTCTCTTCTTCTTTTTCAAGTTGTGCACATGCATCTTTCATGTCCTTCTTAGAGAATTCAATTAGTATTCAATTTAGCTAATAAATATGGCTCCATTACCACCACCAAATTTCGAGGTCTATTTCCAACATTTCAGTACTTAGTCTTAGTCCATCTCTATGTGCTTCAACTCCAAGTTCTTCTACTTTGCCAACCATTAGTCCATTTCTATTTTGTAACTTTGATGCAAACCAATCACTTGCCAAAAAACCTAAAAAGTCCTATGAAAAGTCTAAAGTCTTCTAAGTTACTTGGGCAACATGATTTCCTTGGCCTTAATTTGTTTTAGAATTAGCTACAAATTCACACAAAGAGCCAATAGGATTACTTCACAAAACAACTATGAATCCACTTTAATTTTTTTCCATTTTTTCATATGAAAGAATTTTTGAATGAAATTTTTTTCAACTTGTTATTAAAAATACATATAGCTGCCCCAATCAATCATATGTTTCGTGTTAATCATTGTTGAATAAATATGAACTTTTCAAAATGAATAAATTTTGTTAAATTCTGCATTTCATCTTGAAAATTTATCAAAATTTTGAATCATACCAAAATATGTTAATTACTTTAGGCTTTTATTTCTTGTATTAGAAACTACAATTTTGTTTTGTATATCATGCACATTACACCTCATTTACATGTGGTAAAGGACTTTTACATATTTTAAAAGCTGGAAAATTAAATATAAGGATTTTTTAATATGAATTCCTCAACATTTATATTAGTCATTTTGCGCAACTTGGAATGATTAACATTACTTTTAAATGTAAAGAAGAAGCATATGTAAAAAAGTTGCTAGTTTTCACCACTACTTAACATGGTTTTTGGCTCTTAAAGGCGTATTTGCATTTGTTTCATATGGTATAATATTTCAATGAGGTGTGTCATTTGTTCTACAATCGAGAAAAAAACGATGTTATTGTCAACTAAATTGGATATTCTCCAAAAGCATGTTGGTTGTTACATGACAATTGTTGCCACAATTAATGTTGTCATTAAAGATTGGTTTTATAATAAGGATGCATTTCATAACAAAAACAAAAGGATCTATACAAAGAGAGGCAATGAGTTAGTCTTAATTTGGTTCAACCTAAAACTAATCAAAGTTCCAAAAACAATTAATTCACTTTACAAACATTTTTCATTTGTTAAGCCATGATTGATTGTAAGTGACAAAATTTGAAGTTTTTAATGATATGTAATTGTTAAATGTGAAGAACAACTTGAAGAAACATTGGGTCAAGATAATAGTGGATGGGAAATGGCATAAAACATTTAAAATATTGTGCAAGAATGTGCTTCCTTTATTTGGAGTGCGAATGAGGTAACAATAATTAAAAACCAATAGTGGATAAGTGTGCATGTTTATATGATGAAAAATTGGGTTCACATTCCAATTTTACTAATGCTTGAATTGAAATGGGTGTAATAGCTAGGAACATTATGGTTATAATTTTGTATAATGTGGTTAAATTTGGTGGTTTAGTTGAAGAGCAATTCGCTTCTCTATGGGTATGTCTTGGTTGCAACATTTATTTTGTGTTTCAAGGCCATTGTATAAGTGTTATTTCTCAAATAAAAAAGAATAATGTTCTTTAGTTCATTGGTGTGCACTATATGGCACACTAAACTAATTTGGATGTTATTGTTTTGTTGAAGTTACTTATAGTATTTCACATTGGAATAATATTGTAGGCATTATATGTATTTTTTGCTAACAACCCCAAAATTATTATTGAATATGAGCATGTTGTTAAGCTTGTAAAATCTAAATTATTCAAGGTGAAAGCACATTATGGTGGCCAAAAAATGTTGTCACATCATTAGTAGAAATTTTGTCCTTTGCAACCAAAGAAACAATGACTAGTTGTTTTGAATGATTTTATTAGACCACAATCATATATTATAATTTCATTATCTATGTGGAATAAGTATGAATAATAGATTAATCATTTATATGATTGATGGATGAAAACATACAAAATAGACATATTTCATCCATTTTCCATGAACCATATTTCACTCGTTATGGTTTTCAAATCTGAGCTAGAAAATAAGAAATTGACATGGATTATCCAAATTTCATTTTTTCTAGTAATGAAATATGCAGATCTAGTTTATAATTCAATTTAGACTTCAAATGATGTGGCAAATATTATCATGATGTGGTGGAATTTTTTATATTCAATTTAAAAATAAAATAGAAATGTAAGATGTGGGAAATATAATTTATTTGTACATTAAACTTTTATCATCAATTTAAATGAAAATTTATATAATATATGTATTAAAATAAATAAATATATTTTACATGTGTAAAACTATATTATTACACAATTATATTAGATTATATGTGTAAAAATGAATAATGATATAATTTCAGAAAATTACTTAATTTAGAAATATTAATTTATATTATTCAAATTAAATTAAATTATTGAAATTGAATTATACCTCATATTTAATAAGACTAATATACAAACATTTAATACTTGATTTATGATTCATTAATAAATATTTCATGTGGATAAACTACATCGATTCATATGTGTAAATTAAAAATTATTAGTAAAATTATGATATATTAGAAGAAAAATTGTAATAATCAAATGAAAGTTTAAAATATGAAAGTTTTATTTGATTTCTTCATGTGTTAGCCATAAAGGTCATTTCATTTACAAATTACGTATTTAAATTTAATTTTTTCCAAAGTATGGTCATTGAAATGTTATTAATAAAAAAATTCAAATATATATTTTTTGAATTGAATTTACATTTTTACAAAGTAATTTACATAGTTGTGTACATTATTGAAAGAAAATTATGAATGAATTTTCAATTTTTTCATTTTGACAAATTATCAATAAGATACAATTTATTATATTTAAAGTTTTGTGTAATGTTTAAATGAAGTATGGTTTCAATACAATAAACATTAAATTATTTACAGAACAAGTTGGGCAACTCAGTGGTAAAGGAATTAAACTCCATCCTTGGGGTCCAAGGATCAAATTTCACAAATGACATGCATTATGGTCAACATTGGAATATTGACTAAATATTTTGTACATACTTAGGCTACCTAGGTTAGGTGGTTATTTAAACAAGCCTAAGTAGGTAGATTATGTGGTCTATTTACCAACTTAAATTAGGTCTTAAACCTAATTTAGATGGTGACATGTGTTAACAATTGATACGATGAAAAATAATGAGATTAAAAACAATTGAGATAAGAATACATCTTATTATTTATATAAAATATAATAAATCTATAATAATAAATGTTATAAATTTAAAAATAATGCTTCCCAAGTTTTTGGGTCCAATTGCTATTAATAAAAAATAATTAAACAATGACTAAACTATCAGTAATGACTTTACATATGTTTTTTATGACTAATGGATTATATTTGCCACATCATTGTGCCACATGATGTCTTAAATGACTATTGTTTTAAATAAATTTTTTATAATGATTTTAGGGTTATAGGTCATTTTTGTTTTTTATCACTAGAATTTCGTCATATATTTGAAGATTTTTACTAATGAAATATTAATTTTTGAAATTATGTAACTTTTAACTTCCACCAAGCTAATATTAAAAAGAGGTTTTCATAATTTATATCAGTCAAAATAAAATAATTCAACTGTTAAATAATGCAATTATAAAAAAAAACTACATTTTTTTATTGATATTAAAATTAATGATTAAATAGTACATTTGTGAAAAATTAATACATGTACCAAGGTCCAATATACTGCAAAGTGCAAATATATTCTAAAAATGATTAAAAATTTACAACATTTGATGAATTATTTAATCATATATTGAATATAAGTTGATTGTACCATTTCAATTCCATATGAAAAGTTCCATTCATATGATTTCACAAAAGACATTAGGATGAGGTTTTTCATTCAAACAACCATAACTGTGCTAAAAATGTTTTTTGAAAGATTATTTCCATTGGAAAGATAACAAGAATTATGTTGGAGGCCTTTGTATCAAAATCCATTTACATGTTTATCAAAATATTATATGAAATCAATGAAAAAATACTCCCAAAATAATACAAAATGTATTTAAAAAATACATATTTTTGACTAAATTGGCACCCCCGAAGTGTGCTTTCGCCTTTTAGGTAGTACATTGATCCACATTTTTGTTTTGAAGATTTGATGTTTTCAATTATTTGATCAACCATTTTATTAAGCATTTGCTTTTAGGTGATGGTTTGATTCTACACATCTACAAGAGATCTTTAGTTTGAAGATTGGTGACAAAAGTTTTGGTGTGCATGCAATGTCTATTAATGGATTATGCCATTTTGTTCATTTAAAAAATGTAATTGTAATGGCATTGAAGGTCAAAGGTGCATGTAAGGAGGTATATTTTAGAAATACAATGTAGATTTTAGATCAAGAGCTCATGAATGTGATGGAAATGACTTATCCTTGTAATTGGCTAAACAAGGAAATTTGATGTCACATTTTTAGTCCATGTGGCATTGATTAAGGCTACCTTTTGCATTGGAAATTAAAAAAATTGGAGTTTTTTCCCCCATTGTTGAATTCCCAATAGCTTGATGTGCAATCTTCATTTTTTCTAATTGACCATGACTCATAATGCAAAGTGAATAGTAACTGAAAACTTTGATGATAATTCAATTTCCAAGTTGTGGATGAAGATCAATAGTTCCCCACTTTGGCACATAAGGTGAATGAATTTGGCAAGCTTGTTGAAATAACTTTGGTTTAATCTTGGGTTTTGTGGAAGATGAAAGGACATTCAACAATTTGACCTTCATGAAAAACAAGTTGCAAAATAGTTTGACAACATAATTTGATAATTGTGTTCACATGTTTAGCCATAATGATTTTTTCACCTATGAATTATGTTCCACACCAAAATGTTATTCGATATTAAACAAAGGAGAAGCTGAGATACTAGGTAGATTGGTAGAGCTTATTTCTAATGGTTTAGGGCAAATGTTTTTAACACACAATTAGTGTTAGTTTTGACTTAAACTTTGAAGCACCTTTTAAACTTTTTTTTTTGGTGCATTTTTTTAGCTACCATCAATCAAAACATGTTTTTTTTTCCTTTTCTAGTAGTCCACGATCATGTAAACAAATTGGGTGAAAGCACAATTAAGAGGACTAAATGGACTATCATAGTTGTAGTTTTTGTGGATTGCATCATGAAAGTACCATGTAAAATCATTTTTAATATCAATATTTTTAAATTTGAAGTTACTCATGTTATAATAAACTTCAAAAGGAATCATTTAAAGAAAGATGGATGACTTTTATGAAAAGTGAACCCCATAGTGGACTTTTGAAGTTATAACAATGCTTTCATCATAGAAGCATTTTTGAAATGTGAACTCCAAAAATGTGAGAAAGAAGTACCAAATTTTTTTTTTTAAAAAAAAATTTCAATTCAAATATTTAAAAGGGTGGTGCACTGGAATTTTTTCAATAATACAAATTCTGAATTTTTAAGGTCAACTATTGTTTCATTTAAATTTTTAAAAATCCATATCTCCCTTAAAACTCCATCTTTTTTAGTGTTTTTTTTTTTCAAAAACACATGACCAAACATGGGTATAGTTGGCCTATCATTACTGTTGGATGAAAATTTGCCAAAATGTTTGTTGGATCACTTTTGATAGTTTCCCAATCCCATCCAAAAATTAGGTGCTTACCTAAATGATTCAACTATGTGATGATAGCATTGTCTCAATGATGTCATCTAGGTGCCATGATTTGAACTAGCTAGTATTGTAGGATTTTGTGCCCAACTACCTTAAAGTTTTGTGCCCAACCATTTTAGGGTTTGACGCTTGAATGTTTCGCTTTGTTGGAAGGCATTTCTTGTTTTGCCCTATGTGTTTTCTTATTCTTTTGTTTTATTGACAGTCCTTTGCAATCGGTGACATTGTTCACTTTCTACTCCAAATTCAAATTTCATCACACTACAAGCGCCCTATACTTACATTATTAAACTCCTTTCAACATTTCCTTTCAAGTGCATAACATTCAACAATTTTTTGTGCTTGTTTTATAACTTATTTATTTGAGCACCAAATATTTCATTTGAATGATTTTTATTTTTTTTTCACATTTTCATGCAATTTATCTTTAATCTGCATGTATTTTTAATAAGGTTCTTCCATCTTTAAATCAAAAGATACAATCTTTCATTTTTATGGGTTTGAAAAAGAACATGGATAAAAAAAAGGGGATTATGTGGTCAAGTCTTGTTGCTAGGGCAAAGCTTTTGTTGCAACTTGAAACTTATGCACTAAAACTTGAAATTGTTGTTAATTTGCAAGTTGAAGCTAACATTGCAAATGCAGCAAGGAAGGTTGCTTAGAATACAAGGCAAGCAAAATGTTGTGCAAATAAAAAAGAAAAGGAATACAATAGGCAATTTATGTTAAATGCACTAGGTGATTTTGAACACATGATGTCAAATCAAGAGGTGCAAAGGATGGCTTTTCAAATTCTTGATTACATTTTCAAAACTTTACATCCTTGTCCATCACCAAAATCTATGAAGGAAGTAATGGAAAAGGTATTGTCACACCCTAGGTTAAAGAGTTAATGCCTTCTTGATAATGTTTTGTTTACACATCTTGCCGTAGCACAACATGAGGTCTTGGCAAGTCTAAATATGTCAATAGATGCAAACAAGATGGTGCAATTTAATTTATCATTAGTGAACAAAAGTGCCTTGTTAACAATAGCTACACTTAATGTCAATGAAAAAAACACTCAGAATATTGTTAAGGTCCTTGGAGTACATCCAAGAATGATATGAACTAACAAGCTTTGATGATAGCTAGCTAATGGAAAGGGAAGGAATTGTGGACATTAAGGGTATGAAAGGTGCAGGTTGATGTGGTATCCATAGATGAACTCGCAATGTTTTTTTTTGGTGGATAATTCAAACCCATGTCAACCCAAATAAGAAGGATGTCACACAACTTCAAGTTGGCCTTGATCAATACAAAATGAAGCCAACACATTATTTGATGGAAACCTAGGTACAAGGAAGATTTTCCTTGCTTAGATCTTTTAGTTTAATTTATTTAGATCAAATTTTGAAAAAATTGATGACCATTGTTGAGATTTGAAATTACATTTGATGAAAGATTGAAATTCTAAAATAATGATAAATTTACCACCCATTTGAAAACAACCATTGGTAAACATAATGCACCTTTGTTTCCCAATCCCTTCCCCTAGCCCACAAGCACCAGCCCTTGGCGCTATGTCCCAAGGGGATACAACAATGCACCAAGTAAAGTAGTTTCACTACCACCACCAAGCTAGAGCTATAACACAGATTGCCAACAACTTGCCTAGGTGGTGATGACCATTGTTTTGCTTGTATATCATTTAGGATTTACAATTCAAATAAGTGTAAATGTTATAATTTTATTTATACTATTTGTAAGTGTAAATGTAGAACACAATATGTGTAAATGTAAAACCATGTAAATCTATTTGGTGGAAATTTGTAAAATAATTATATTTATGTGTTTTACATGTTTATGTAAAATAGTATAAAAACATGTCATTTTTATTTTGTTTTGTTGGGGGTGGGGAGTGTTTGGGTTTAGAATGTTTTTGGTGATAGGTCAATCAAAGTGGCTCATTGCAAAAGAAAAAAAACAAAAAATAGCCTTGAAAATAATTGAGTTTTGGGATCCATAACAACCAATTACACTAATTAGTATAAATCATAATAAATACCCAAGCTTTTGTAAAATCTTGAGCCAAAAATGATGATGAACATAGTGAGGAATAAAAATTCTACTCAAGCAACGAGGTGAGTCAAAATGGACTCCAAAATGTGCATTCAAGATATTCCGTAAAATAACACACACACACACACCTAGTAACGACTTATGATGCTGTCTTCTTTTTGGCCTCCGGAGCAAATTGCTGTATTCCCTTGGGATGGGCACCCCTGCCCCAACTGGGTAGAAAACAAAAAAAAAACTTGGGTCTCATCAGCCTTTTTCACTGGCTATAGCTATATAGCCAAAAATCTATATTAAAACTTAGAAATGTTAAAGTAGATTTTTTGGGAGATTTGTAATAGCCAGAACTAGCCAAAATTTAAGAAAAATCATCAGATTTCTATACATGGTTCAAGTAGGTAGCCAAAGAAAAGAAGAATGTTTTAAAAAGTTTACTTTCATATTTAGCTTGTAGCCAAATTTGGCTAAATCCCTGTGGATCATCGCCACTTTGAGTACATCACAAAATTGACAAAAGGACACTGGTCTCAACCCCTACTCGGAAAAATCCGGCCTATCCAAGAGTGCCACAGATTTCGACACGTATAAAGTCCAGCCCTGAATAAACGATCTCCCCCAGGGTCACTTAGTCACTGACCTGCTTAACTACGTGGACGCTGGCGCAATGGCATTGGCCGAAACAAATGAGCAATAAAAGTTTCGAACACGTCAGAAGACACGTGGCGAAAGCGGAGCTCATACGGCAGACTGAAGCTGCTTAATTTGTCTTTCCCACAAATGTTGAGTTCTTTTATAACTTCTCTTGCCACTCGTAAAAGAGGAAGCCCATCTTTAATCGATCGTTGTCGCTTCTCTTGTGCTTCTCAGCGCGCACTGTTTTGTTTTTGGAGGAATCGTTCTCTTGATCTTGGAGGAATCGCAACAGAAATCTCTTGTGAACATTTCGGCGCTGTAGTTGAGCTTGATCTAGACTTCTGGGATTTTTGCTTACAGCCCGCGAGATCCTCTGATTATTTTTTGATGGATACACTAACAGCGCAAGCAGCTGGAGCATCAAATCCACCCTGCTGTCCGTTTGTGCCGCTGTGCTTCGAATGCGGGACGCGGCGGAATCCGTGCCATTGTAGAGTTTTGGGGCCGACGATTGGCTTCGTGGCTTTCGCATTGGCGGCTGTGGTTGAGTGGCCCGTGGGCGCACTCGTGTACTGCTTCCGACATCTCAAGGGCAGGCGCATTATGGCCCATCCCGCCGCAGTTGTGTACCCCCGTGTCGCATCCTGCTTCCCCATCTAAAGACTTATTTGCAGGTTTCTTGACGCCGGGCTCATCACGAAGTCGTGCTGCTTGACAACAGCTCCTCGAATTACTCAATGCAAAGTTTCTGGAGAAAGCCTGACCCGATGGAAACTCTTGACGCTGCAGAATGGAGCACGACAGTAGGAAACAGGAGGGTTTAGGGTTTAGGATTTCCAGATTGAGCTCATAGTCGACATGTGTAATATGCAATGTTGTCTCAAGTTTTCCAATATAGTTTCTGTTGAATCATATGCTTCAACGCTGTCCTGTTTTTGTGGCTTGAGAATATTGCAGGTTTGGTAGCTGATCTTCTCAACAGGTGAAACTTTCTTCCTTCCTTGCCTTCTCTTCTATGGAAGGACATAGAAGTGTGGTGACATTTTCCTCTCTAATAAATTTTGCATTGGCGATTTCTGAGCCCATCATTCATGGCTCAATTTGACAAGAATGATCCTTGAGTGTCTTGTTTTGCCATCAGTTTACATGTTACAACTTTTTTTGCAAATTGTTGCATTTTATAGTTTGGATCCTATAGTCATGTCAAGATTGCAAGTTTAGTTATCAGGAGCTATCCAGTGCATGAACCCTAAATGAAAATATGAGAATTTTTTTGCACAAACCTGATTGTCTGGACTATATCACAGTGCACCTTTGTGGCCTATGGCCTTATAGGCCACATCAAACACTTTGCAGGTAAATTGGTTGAATTCAGGACTGAATTAGGTTTAATTTTCCATTGCCTAGCTCTTGTCAACCCCTGCATGCCATCAATCCCAATGGCTTCCATTCCTTTGTTTCCACTTCCATCCTCTCATCAATTGACAGAATGAATGAAACTGTTGAATTTTTTTTTGGCAAGCATGATGAGTTGCAGTTTGTTATTAGAAATCTCTGAGTTTGTGCAAGAAGCTATCAAGGGAGACAAATAGTTTCTGTTTGTTATTAGAAACACTGAGTTTGTTAAAGCAGCTATCATAGGAGACAAAGAAAATACATCTAGCAGAGTTGCACTGCCTATCATTTCAAATTATCCCTGGACAATCTTGTAGAAGGTGGCCTGGTATGATGTTCGCCTTTTCTCTAGTACCCAAGTTCTCTGTCACTGAGGGAAGAGGAAGAAAAATGGGAACATGTATGACAAAGTACATATTTCTCACATGATTAGAGGGCTAATTGTTAGTTACCAAGCCTTTGAATTTTGACCAAAACTTCTGGAGCTTGGCACCTCCAGCTGTTAGATTTATTGTCTGCATTTGGTAGCTGTAGTTCCAAGCTTGAGATGCAGCTCATTGTTCTCCACACATCACAGTAAAATGCAGTTGGGGTCAAACAAAAAACTGTACAGAATGTTCTTGTCTACTTGCTAGAAAACCCAGATGACTGGAGGATATGGGGATAGCAAAGAAATCTCCAGAATATGTCACATTCCAGGTTGTCCAAAATGGTTATAAATTCAGCACACAATCAGCTTTCATGGTGCATGTCTTTTGCGTTGAATAGGAAGTTCTGAGTATACTGAATAATTTATTGTTGTAAGTATTTTCTTAATTGTAGTCATGCCATAGTACCACAAATAAACTGCAAACTTTAGATTTTGAACAAAATCGTTTTTTGACCTCAATGCCTACTGTACAGTGTAGGCAGGAAAATTTTGTTTGGCAAGGAAGGTCTCACATATAGCAGATGCGTTATACATCATTCCTCAAATCTAAAGTCAATATATGCATACCCACCAACATGGAAAAAATGGACAAAGTGAAATCTAGGATGCACCAAACAGACTTAACCATGACACATATGAATACCTCCAGAAGGTATTGACATTTAGAGCCATTCTAGAAGCATTCAGAGATTTAATTCTCAAGGTTGAAACTCTTCCTATTTAAGCCTTAAGTGAAACAGCAGCCTTTTTCATCTCCTGGAGGGCATCAATGCAATACTGACTAAGCATTTCTGGATCAGGAATCACATGTTTCGCACTCATAACCACCAAGGCTACCTTCCCAAAGTAGCTCTGCATGTAAACACAAAGTGACTGCACTCACACACACAAGAGTATGTTTAGGAACTGTGCATGGAAAAATCATAAGTCTAGCGGCAGAACAGAGTATTTTTCAAGAATATTTTCACTGAACAGGCCAATATTTTCATTTTGGATCCTGTCAGTGACTGAAAGTTGGTTTGAATTTGAATTTACAATGTGCCATTTTAGGGTTTCCCATCGGAGATTGCACATAGATTAGAATAATAGATGCACACCTGAGGAATTCCGGCAACAACCGGAAACATATGGATAATTGGGTTGTTACCCAGCATGATTTGCTCCACAGGACCTGGAAGATTTGACACTAACAGTGTAGTCTGGGTGATTTCCCTCCGTGTCAGCATTTTCATCATCTGTGCACACCAGACAAAGGTGTTTGTAATTTTTACCCATCAAAGATCTAGTCTTGGAATATCAGCAATTTTTACCTGAATCTTCCACATTCAGGCCACAAGCAAGTTCTCATGTGGCAATGAATCGAGCATGAATTCTCATTGTAACAGCACATTATGAATTGGGGTTACTTAGGTCCTAATTCAATTCTAGGTTCTAAAGATATTACTTCTACTCATACTTATTTGTGTGACAAAAATTTTACTCTTGTGCAAAACTGAACAATTCAAGGAAATGAAATAGAAGACAAAAATAGAGAAGTCGGGAGTGTAAGAGATTTAGCTTGACGAGACATACAGATGGCATTCCGCATTTGGAGACCAATGTACCAAACCAAAATGTGAAACGACCTTCAAAAGATGCCTTGATACGGTTGCTAACTTTCATAGCTGTGCGTACACGGTCAAGAGGGTCACTGAAATGCTTGAGAGAAAATGGAAAAAGCCAAAAGCCAATGCAATTCCCCCATCTCACATTGGATCCCTTCTTCATCATTGCAGCCAAATCCTGGACACAACAATGACATGATGGTCCATCACCACCTCCATGTGAGCTTACTATAAGGCTTTTCTGTCTTTTACAAAAATTCAAAATGAGTGAAATCTTACTTATTTTGGATACTATATACATGTTCCAGCTCTAACACAAAATATGTACAAGAGGTGTGCAAAAAATCTAAGTGTAAAAGAAAGAATAATCCTAGGATTGCATTGTAGCCATATAGCTAATGCAAGCTCGGGCCTAAGACATTAGAATAATTGAAGGTTAGAAGGTTGGTGATGGATCATTTACCTGCAGGCCTCCTGATCCTCTGATGTTCTCCATGGCTACTGTCCGCACTCGAAGTTTTTCTACTTTTGATGAAGATTTCTTTCTTCCACACACATGAACACCAAATTTCCCTCGTGTATCTTGAACATTGATGCTTATCTCATGTGGCTGATTGGGCTTGGTATTGTAGGCTTCCTGCTGCAGCTCCTTGCACTCTCCACTGACAGCTGCCCATGAAAACCACATCAATCACATACTTGCGCATGCAGGACATGTCTCATGCAGGCAGCCTTACTTGCTCTTCAAGTTAATGAATAGGTGCTGTATAACCATTAGAGACTGCAGAGTGTACTTGTCCAGAAACAACTGAATCGATTACAGTTTGAACTGGAGAGATCGGAGATGAGCTGCACAATCACATACGCACATGAGTGCAAAAGATTCTCAAAAATGTCATAGACTGATACCTGCAGGAGGAGGATTCGGAGAGAGATCGGTAGACTTATGGTACCGGCCTTGGAGATATCGATGAAGAGATGCATCCACCATAGCTAATAGCACATCATTCAGAGTCTGCCACAATAAAACAAGACCACCCAGATGGAATTTGTACCCATCACGACGTGCCTTTATCAGGAGCTCTACAGTCCTGGATCTTACATGAAGAACATGACATATGATATCACAAGGATGCAATGCTTTTTGGTAAGAAGATCATGAACAGAGTCCCAAAAAGCTTTCAGATCAGCTGGAAGAAAATCACAAACACATACATGAGTGCCCATGCATGATCAGCTTCTTCCAGCTGATCTGAGAGTTCGCGAAATCTGTAGTTTCGTGTAGATCTTGTATGAGAACATCTGCAATTAGCTTACCCCGCCAACAGCATTCTTCACGAACCGCATGTCGTCCATGTTGATGATTGTATGTACAAGACGCTTTTGTTGCTGTCTGTCTACGCCTGGATGATCAGGACCCTTCAGAACAGTGTCGCTGTCTTTCAACCACAGTATTGTTGCCGCCAAACACGTAATTCCTCGAATGGTATTCCACAGGAAGATGAGCATCTTCAGAACGGATTTCAGGAATGAAATTGGAGTAGTGCTGCTAGCCAAAGTTTCTGATTTTCTTGTCCGGTTTAGAATTGAAGGTTGCTTCTCAGGATTAGCTGTCTGCCGGGTACATGCAAACAAGAGAGACATGACAGAGATTCCGTCCCCTAGACAATGATGCGTCCGGAAAACCAGATGCGCGGCCGCTGCTGCTGCTGCTGCTGGCGCAACATTCCCTGCAGGTGGTGAGCTGCTGGTTCCGTTTAGGACGTGACACTCCCAGAGTGGCCGTGCTAAAGAGATGGGTGGCGCAGTTGCAAGATCCGAGACGTAATTGTCCACGAAGTCTGGCGCTGCCATGTCTGCTTTGGAGATTCCTGATGGCTCGAAAACAAGAGCGTCCATGTCTACTTCTATGGGCACCCATGTTGCAACGCCCTTCTTATTCTTCTTCTGCAATCATTAATATAAAATTAAAATTGCGTCATACTGAAGGAACAACAGATCAGTCCTCTTCTACAATAAGCAAACAAGGCACATGATATCACAGCTCCCGCCAGAGCTCCCCCGAGTCATAGAACCGAAGAACCTGAGTCCTTTCTATGGAGAGGAAACACCACGACGACCTACCACAACACTGGAAAACCGCTTGTGTTTCACGAGTGTGTTGCGCAGCGTATGCTTTAACTCTTCCAAGTCGATTAGATTTTGGAACCCGATGGTGCACAATCCACATAAGTACAAATCAGGTTCAAGAAACATTCTTCCGATTGGTGTAAGTGGCTCCTGATCATCTAGCTCAGCAGGTTCTTGCAGTGATGAGTTCCTCTCATGATCAACATCAGTAGCTTCCGCCACATCAACAACAACATTCTCTACTGCTGCGTGTGTTTTAAGACGTGGTAGGTTGTTGAGCTCTGAGATAACACCCAGCTCGACCTTAGACGCCTGCATGATCTTCGAAACCTTGATCAAAGTGCGTTGATAATCGATCAAATCCCCGCGAGCTCCAGTATCCTTCAAGCTGCGGATTTCTGCCTTTCACCTGCAATTCACAAAAGGAGAGTCGACAATATTAGATAATTGTCAAGCTGCGACTCTCAGTCATTATTATACCACCTTCAATAACTGCATGCTCATAACTAGAAGTTGAAGGATTTGGGCAGGTTTCTCGCTTACTGCTTTTGAAATCGCTATATATATTTAGGTTCTAGTGGTTTGCCAACATGTAATAGAATTTTTAGATTTTTTTATTTCTTTGTTTGTCTTGTAATCAGATTTAACTAAATCCTCTTGTAGCTTACCACCACTTTTGGTGCAATGTGAGAATATTGAAAAAAGAATGACCACCACTTTTGGTGCAACATGAGAAAATTGGAAAAAGAATGACCACCACTTTTAATGCAACATGAGAAAATTGAAAAAAGAATGACCACCACTTTTAATGCAACATGAGAAAATTGGAAAAAGAATGACCACCACTTTTAATGCAACATGAGAAAATTGGAAAAAGAATGACCACCACTTTTAATGCAACATGAGAAAATTGAAAAAAGAACGACCACCACTTTTGGTGCAACATGAGAAAATTGAAAAAAAATAATGACCACCACTTTTGTGCAACATAAAAAAAATTGAAAAAAGAGTGATCGCCACTTTTGGTGCAACATGAAAAAATTGAAAAAGAAATTGGTACAGTAATAGTCTTTCCTTAATTGGCCAAATATCGTCAAAAAGAGAAATTAAAGATTAAAAATTCGAAAAAAAATTAACTTTCAAGGGTTTTAAATCGTCAGAAGTGTAAGGTAAATATAATAAAAGTCGCCAGATTTTTATATTTGGTTTTCAATGTCTAATCAAAATATAAAAGGATAACTAAAGATTTGTATCTAAAATTTAGTTTATAGCCAGATTTTGCTAAATCTTCATATATAGTGATGCCTGCCGATTTTTCTACACCTTCCTATGGATGATAGCTACTTTGGCTACGAACAAAAACTCATAAAAAAGACCACTGCACACTAGTTACTCCAGACCGCCTTTAATTCGGTCATTAATGCACCGTCGTCATTGCGACAGTCATAATTAAGGCAGGCATGCTGTCGTTAGCGTTTCTCGCGTTGCTTGATCAACACAATCTGTTTGCCTATCTGATTGATATATTTTGCTTCAATCAAGATACAATAAGCAGATCACATGTTTCTGTCTTGTACTTCATCTGATTTTTCTTTTGTCGATCATCGCTTCATGAACATCACTGGCGGCATGACCACCAGTTATATTCCAAGCTTTAAGAGATTGAATATGCACACACAGAGGCCAGATCTGTTTGTCGGGTTTAGGGCTTAGTGGGGAGATTGAAATTTGAGAGTGTTTCTGGGAAGTACGCATCGCGAGGAGAGTTTTGCTTTTGAGCATTTAAGAGCATAAGTATAAAATGCAGCCTAAGTTTGGTGTGCCAAGAATATACACCTCCATAACTATAACCAAGCAGATCGTGGCGTACTGACTCTGCCCTTTATGACAGGCTCAAAACCAGGGTTTTCTTTTTTCAATTTTGTGACAGAGCTGAAGTGGCAATCATCCACAAGAAGATTTAGCCACATTTGGTGATATTAAAAGAATGTGAAAGTAAAAAAAATAAACACCATTCTATATTTCTGGCTACCTATTGGAGAGGATAAAATCTGGCAAATGTTTTTGAAATTTTTATTTTTTCTCAAATTTGACAGCTGAAAAAACTAGAAAAAACACTAGAATTTCTCCATTTTGAAAAAACAATTCACCACTTCACAAAAAGTCGCACAAATTAAAAAGGGTTGCATTGTACACCTTGACAAATGTTATCATTATTGAACTTACAAGATTTGATTTTCTCATGTAACATGACTGCCCTTTAAAATGGCCCATGACATGAACTAGTTTGATTATTATTTAGGAGTCAACTTCTTCCTTCAGTAATATAATGTGTAATTATTACACACACACGTTGACGGTCTTTTAAATATGTCCATGGGACTCTTAAAGGCCTCAAAGGTGTACATTTCATGCATCATTACTTTCTTTAGGGAAATAGGTTTCTATTGCTTCATGAAATTTGTATTTGTCATCAACAATACTTTAAGTAATGGTTGTCATGTTGGGCTCTCTCTAGTTTGGGCCAAGTGTATGCTTTGTCATATACCAATATCGTAAATTTAATCTAAATATCTTTAAACAAATGTAATACCAAAATGGTATTAAACAAATAGTCATCTTGACATACTATGATAATTTGAGCATAATCATATACCATGTGAAAACCCGATTGTATGTCCATTTGAACTTTCAACTCAAATACAACAATTATTCATTTAAGATTAAAGGAATAATCCAATTTAACAATATCAGGATACTTTAAATGTATTGTTGTAAATAGAATTTTAATAACAACATGGTGAGAAATAAAATTTATTAGACCGTCTATTGGAACCCTTCTCCTTCCCCTTCCTACAGTGGTTTAAATGGATTTTGAGGGCAGATTTTTCTATAAATAGTGCTTTGGGTACCCCCCTAGATATAGAGGATTTCGAAGGTAGATTTTGCTATAGATACTCTTTTATTTCTCTCAAAATATTCACTTCTTTAGGACAGGACTGCTTGTGGACCCTGGACAACGTTAAATGGCGGGGGAGTTGGAAGTTACAATTTCAACACACACCCCCCTCTCCCAAACCCAACTTATCTGAGCATTGAATGGGACTGACCAGAGTCAACAATATTTCAACCATGTGTGTGCGCCAGTTAATAATCAACTGTGTGTCTTGACCAGTGACAATGTTATGAGTGGATTCACTTATTACCCAATTAGTACCCACAGTTTATAATGAGGGTATTAGTCCAGGTTGAAAATGGTGAGGAACAGTTTTGGAAATAGAAATTTCATAAAGCCAATGAGAAGGTTCAGGGGTGCTTAGTTTTTTTTTCTTTTGGGTTTTAAGGGGGGGAAGGGGGAAAAGGGGGGACTTTTTTTCCCCCTTTTTCCGGTTCTCAATGTGTTCCCAGCAGGTTCTCAAAACTGTTCCCAACAATCCCAATGTGTTTCCTAAGATATTCCCGATAGTACTTCATTTTTTATCCCATATTGACTGACTTCCCCAATTATTGACATATTGCCAAGTTTTCAGGTGCACATTACCACCTTTTATTTTTAATTATTTTCCACTTAACAAACATAATATCTCTCACAGACCCCATGAGGAAAAGAAACATCCATGACTTTTATTTTTTAAAAACTTTCCCACATAAACAATCATACACAATACTTTTCATGGAACTTTGTGAGTAAAAACACATCCATGATAAATTTCCTTTCTTCCTTTTCATTTTTTTATGGACACCATATCTCTCCTAGGATTCCATGAGAAAAAACACATCCATAATAAACTCTTTTTTTTTTAAAAATTTGCCTCCGCACAAATAATATCTCTTGTGGAATTCAGTGAAAAAAAAGCATGCATGATAAATTGTGTTTTTTTGGCTCATGGACATAATATCTCTCAAGGGCTTTGATTTGTTTAAAATATTACAAAAAAACATGCTCTAAACTCAGAAAAAAAATCTTTCAACATATTATATTTCATGGAAGTTTGTGAGAAAAGAAATATCCATTGAAAACTGTCATATTTTTTTGTTAAGTCTTGACATGTCTTTTTTTTAATCTTAATGGACACTTTTTTCTCTTTTTTTTTGTCATGGACATTTTTAATTTTTTTCCATATTTTTGTGCATCAGGTTTGTTTAATGCATTGGGTTTTTTTTACATTAGGGTTGTTTTCAGTCATACATTTGGTTTGTTAATTATTTTACAACATAAATTACTATTGTATAACAATAATTGTTATTGTGATTTTTCCTAGTGGATTAAGAGTAATTCATGGTAGACATGGTGAGTTGTAAACCTTTTGTTTGCATTTGAATCTTTTGTTTCTTAGTTAATACATGTTTTTCTATGGAACATATTTTTGTGGTGGCATATCAAGTACAATGTGGCATAACATAATGTAGCATACATGTATTTTATTAAAAAAGCTTTGTGTTTACTATGTTATGCCACATATTCGTGTCATCCTCAACATCATGGGGGTTATTGCTAGCGGTTCATACATGTCATGTATGATGGCTCATTGACACTATTGGAAATATTACAATTTGAAGTTTTTTCAAACCTAGGTTGAAATGTCAAATTAAGTTGTAGTATATCTTCTATATTTTCCAACTCATTAGGTTGTCTAGAGGTTTTCTAGAAAACTCAATAAAGAATAATTTCAAACCCAAAAAAGGGTGAAACTTTATTACTAAAGGTCACAATGAAGGGTGTGATCTTAGTTCTCTATCTAGGATAAGCTAAAATTGAAGAAGAAGGGTTATGGTGCATGGAAGCATCAACATTAAGGGTGTAATCATGATTAAGGTACCAAAAAAGAATGACATGTATTTAAAGGACTTCAAAAAACAACTTTAGATTTTTGTTTATTTTACATTATTACAATTATAGTGGATTCTTGTATGCCAATAAATAAAATGATGTCTTGTTAAATTAATAAAATTATTTAAAAGTAATTTGGATACTATGTAAATGTCATTTTGAATCCTATAAACTAACTATATATCAAATATTTAAACTACACTTTTTTAAAAAGAATGCATAAAAACATATTTTAATTGATTTCAAATTTTTTGTACAACAAAAACATGCCCCCTTCTATAAAAGTACATGTTCATTGGATGAACTTGATAAAAAACTAAATCATACAAAAATTTTAAAGTCTTGAAATTTTGAAGGAAAGGGTTACAAGGCAAAAGACTCATTTTTTTAACCATTTGACGAAAAAAAAATGTTCAATGGGTTCAAAATTTCTAGCTTTAGGTGTAGGTCACATGTGCAAGAAATAATCTTGTCAAAAACATGTTTAATTGTCCATTGAAACTCATTTTGGGATTTTTGGGATTTTCTACATTTCTAGTTATAAACCAAAATATTGATGCACAATTGTATATGAATGTGAAGACTTACCAATGTCACATGAATTATTGTAAATTGGACTATTCAATTGTTCTCATTTAAATTTGTTTCAAATAATTGTTATTTGTAAAAAATAACCCCACAAAAATCATGTCCAAAATCCTTTTTCCCTTTTTGGAACCCCAACCATGGATAAGCCCTTAACACAAAATAAACATGAAATGGAATCAATGGATGAAACATAAAGGAGAATCTATGTCTTGGACTTGAAAATACTTGTTTTATATTACTTTGTTATCTAGGAAGTTTTAATCTCCCCCAATTTGATTTTGTGCTTGTAGTTGGGTCTGTCACCTAAATCCAAATTCACTAAATACTCACTTTTTGTAAGTTTCTCGTTTTGTAAGGTTAAACCTTCAAAGTTATTTCCTTATTGAACTATTTTCACCTTATTTAATCTTTAATTTACATGTATAGGGTTAGTTACAAAGTCCTCATATGAATGATTATAAGAATTCAAGAAACCATAGGCCCATGAAACATTCACATGCCCTAATTTTCTATCATGGTATATTGTATGTAGTTTTTATTTTATGAACTTTCATATTCCTCTTTTCCAATTTGCTTGCTCATGGAGATGTGTGAAAATATTGTTAACAACCATGACCTAGTAATACATATTAGATGAACATGTTTACATGGTGACACATACAACAAGATTCACATATGCAACAATGATGGTAGTAGACTTAAAACATTTTTTTTTACCTTTGCATGTGATTCTATGAATAATCACTCAAACTTACAATAATCATTGGGAGGTAGAATGATACTTTCAACAAGGAGGGACTAAAAGAATTGATCTCGTCTTATTAAGATGTGACAATTGTTATTAGTTTGCCTATTAGTCATCATTAGCATCTTTGAGTTAACGTTACTTTACTTAGCACAATGTGTCTTTTGTCATTGCCCATGAAGTCTAGTTCATTATTACTTTGATCAAATGCAACCACATCACAAATACATATTAGGTTGCACATGATTTGTAGTCACCAATTGTTTTCATTTTTTCAACTCTCTAACATCGCGATTCTACCACATTTCAAGTGCACTTGGCAATGTGCATTTGAAAACTTGACAATGTGCAAATGCATGTAAAAGTTGGCAATGTGACTATATGGCAATGGGGAAACTTGAAAGTTTGGGAATGTGCACTTTGAAACTTTGCTATGTAGACTTATCAATTTGCATGTGTGAGCTTGGGGAACTTGGCAATGTGCGTTTGATAAGTTGGAAAACTTGGAATTGTGCACTTGAAAACTTGACATTGTGGAATTACCAACTTGGCAATATGCAAATTTGAAAAACTTGGCCATGTGCAAGTCTTGCCAACTTGACAATAATGTGCATTTGTAAACTTGGAAACTTGACAATGTGGACATAACTAATTAGGTGGCTAGGTAGGTAGGTAGAAAGTATGTGAGTAGGTACATAGATAGAAAGTACATGGATAGATAGATGGATAACTAGGTATGTAGGTAGGTAGACAAGCAACCTAGATGGGTTGGTAGGTAGGTACATTGAGTAAGTGGATAGAAAAAAGAATCCACAAAAATCTTGTTTGGGTGGCCAAGGAATGAATTTTAGGCATTGGGCAAACCATTTTTAAAATTATTTTGGGGTGGTCTGAAGAACATTTCGGCAGCCTGAAAAACGAATTCGACTTGGCAAGTTGACAATGTAGCATTCACAATGTGGAGTTGACAATGCAATGATGTGGAGTTGATGATTTGGCAATGTGAAGTTGACAACATAGAACTGGCAATGTGGAGTTGACAATTTGGCAATATGCACTTGATAACCTAGCATTTTGGCAAAGTGCACTTGTCAAACAGGAAATAACAACGTGAGGAAATAAGGAACATAGAAAAGTTAACTTGGCAAAATTTGTGGGCACTTGGTATTTCATATATTATACCTGCATGCCTTGCTAAGAAGATTACACTAGTTGTGGTCTGATTCTGGGTATCATTTCTCAAGTTCAGCCTCTTGCTCAAATCAGAACCTGGATTATCAGACCTGTTTCATATAATTGTTGGATGAGAACCCCAATAAGAACATTCATTTTTTTACCTTGGTTAGATAAGAAGGAAGTACTTCTTTGAAAGCCATAAGAATGGTTTTTTTTTTTAAGTTTAATATTTATTACTTCATGAGTCACTTAAATTGAGTGTGAAACACTAGTATCACACAATCTCCAATTTCTCATGCGAGTATTGTAGGTGGACATGTCTAATTTAAAACACATTTGGGCTTGAATTCTTGAATCAAAAGAGATCGAATAACTCAAGAACCCTACTGGAAAGCATAGTGCTGGTTCCATTCAAATGTAACAGATAAGTAGACCACAGCTCCGAGTTCCATGAAGTTTTTCAGAACCTCTTTTCAGGAATTCCTACCGTTGTTGGGCAGTTCTTGACTTGTATAAAGAACCTTTGATCCCAGTTCTTTAAAAAAACTTACAATAGTTCCAGTTTTGGTTCCATAAACAAATGAAACCTAGGTCCAATTCTGGCCTAGATCTTGAACTCTAGAACTGGGCTACAATTATGGTTCCAGACCGGATTACCTAAGACTGAAACTGGGACTTAGTCTGATTTCCAAAATCAGAACTATAACCAAAACTTAGGGTTCATTTTATGGTTTCAGTTACAAGTCCAGTTCTGGTCCAATTCTTGAAACCTAGGGTATGGTTACGATTATTACAATTTTGGTTCTGGAAATCAGACTCCATGCCAGTTCCAGGTCTGGGTAATCCAGTTTGAAACTGATAGTTTAAGTGCTAATTGACCCCCAGTTCCAAACTTTTCTTTCCCAAAAGAAAATATTTTCAAAAATTCTGGTTCCAGTTTTCATTCCAAAACTAGGTCTTGGTTTGATTTCCATTCCAGATCTGGGTCGGGTTTTAAACCCAGCCCTGATTCTAGAAATCAGACCTCGTTCTGATCCAATTTTTACTAATAAAAAAACCAGAACTGGTGGCAATAACCGGCCCAACACTATAAGTACCTTACCTTTGTTTTGGTTGGAACTTGGAAGACTTACACTACATGCCACCTTATCTTGCATAAGCATCTACCAAAGAAAGCATGAAATTCCCACTGGCAAAGAATTATGATCTTCATGTACAGATGAAATATACTTCACTAACTGCAGTGAGAGGGAGATGTCCAACTTCAGTGCAAGGTATGTTGCAATAGCCTGATGATGGCTTAAGACTGGATTTCCATGAAAGTTACCCAATCACTATTCTGATTACATTTATTTTGATCGATTATTGTGAAAGTGTTTTTCAGCATGCATTTCAGATAAATTATCATATGGCGGTTAATTCAGCCAATGCAGACAGTTAATATGGCCAGCCCCTTTAAATTGCAGGCAAAAACAACTTTTAATCCACAATTATCTGGTGAGTCACCCAGTATTATGGCAGGTGAGCTGGTGGGACCCACCAAAAACACTAAAAAACATTCACATAAATAGTGATTGGGTGACAAAGCATGGCAATGCAACTGATGTTGCCAACAAGCTTTCACAATCCACACAAAGATGGACATGTTTAGAACACGCTCCACTTATAATTAGTGGGTCCAGTCATAATTGTCAATTCTGTCTTGGCATCAACTTTGAGATTTTTCATTAGCATATGGGAGGCACAAAGAAAGCAATAAGAAAATGTAAATTTTTAGTCTGCAATTTTTTATGAGCGAGTGGTGATCAACATGTTAAAACTAGGGTAAATTGGTGTTTTTGTTGCACAAAATAAGGATATCGGAGGTCTTGGCCTAATTGACCCAAAAGAAGCTATGGACACCTTGTTGTTTAAATGGGTTATTAGAGCCCTAAAACTTGGTAATTCAAACCTCAAACTTTTATTATGTTTCAAATTAGCAATGTGCAAATCCTCTAAGCACATGAAATGGGGCCCTAAAGTGAATTGGGCTTTGGTGGAAACTAGAGTCCATCTCCAAGATCAAAGGTATGGGGGGATCTCAAAGGCTTGGAAATGGATGGCTGAAAAGTTGGACTTCCACCCACCACAAGCGGCTAAGGCCATAAAGAGAGCAAGCACATGGTGGGGCTCTAGTTTTAGGGGGTCAGAGTTTGGATTGTCCATTCCTAGAGTTCAAGAGTTGTACAAGTCTGGCCTACACACTTTAAGGAATCTATGGAGAGCTAAAACCAAAGACTTCCATTCCTAGGATGAATTGAAAATTTTATTTCCTTTGGAAGACAAGGAAATATAGTTGTTGACAACCACTGATTGGTATTGGTAGTTTGCCTAAATGTTGAATCAAGGAACTGAGACAACCAACTCTTAGATCTTCGGATGGGGAATGGCTGGGTATTTATAATGACGGAACTGTGTCCAATCCAATCACAATTTTTGGTACTATTCAAGGTTTCCAACCATACTCAATTCAACAAGAAGTGGTCTCCAAAGGAAGTCCAGGTATTCACAGTTGGAGAGTACTCCAAGACACTTCAATTGCTAGCTAACCAACAAGTGTTTAAAGGGGTGTTGAGGAGAGTCTGGGTTTGCACTAGGATAGGTGTAAAGGGAACAACAATGATATTGTTTTATGGGGCTTTAGGTGATCTCACATTTGATCCTAAAAACTAGAAGTGGAATAGGCAGGTGGAGCTTTAATGAATTACACGGCCAAGCAAGGGAGGCAAAAATTAAATCTAGGAGTTCTTTTGCGCATGATGTGTTCGGAAAGTGGGAGAGTTCCCTACCCCATAATTTTTGGCTAAATTGGAGAGATGTCTAGAATAAACATAGAGCCAAGAAAAACTTAGGTTTCATGTGGTTATTGTGGCACCAAGCAATTACGATCAATCCTTTGCAAGCCAACATTAATCACAACATCCCAACAAATTGCATGTCTTATGAGTGTGCAACTCTGGAATCTATCACCCATAGGTTCTAATTTTGTTCAAAAGTTACTAAGGCATGGGAACTTGCCTTCTAATTCCTTTTCCAACTTCGACTACTTGTAAACATTATCAGGTCCAATAAAGCTTTAAAACTTGAACAATGTTTGTTTAGCAAATGGCTACTTAATAAGGTTTAAAAATTCAGTTCCTTATGGACTTTACTTGAAGGAATCACTATGTGGGCCAAAAGAAACAATCTGGTTTTCAACTACAACATGTGGCATGAGGCCAAGCTCCAAAATGTCATGTGGGAATTATTGATTGACTATGAAAAGCTTTAATGGCAACATGTGTTGCACCAAATTCAAAAGAACCCAAACAATGAAAATAAAATTTTAAAGGCCTTTGATAGGGTTTGAGGTCTTCATCATGCTATCTATTCACGTGATGGCCGAAAGGTTAGATGGTGTTATCAACCACCTTTGAGTGATATATAGTTTGCATCAAGTTTATAGGAAGTTTATAGGTTAGTAACTTTCTTTTTATTTATGTAATTCAATAAGATTGGATGGCAGAGGCATAATTGAGATACATAATTTTGTGAATGTTTGTGTGAAATTCAAATATGGATGGGTTTGATTATGTTGGGGCGGAAATCTATACTCAACAAGGAAAATGTTTTTGAATATTCATATGACAATGACATCACAATGGGAAAAAAGAAACTGCCATACTATGGAATCCATCAAATTGAGCATTATTTGTGCTACTTACAACCACCACTTAGTTATCTCTAGCAAAGACAAAACCAAGGTAACACAACTTGTTGAATTTATAATCTAGAAGGTTGCATATGCAACATAAAGGTGTGATATTTGGAATTAGAGTTCAAAGAAGAAAACTTGAAAAGAAGGTTGTGAGAAACAGTAAGGGAACTAAAAACAAGGACTTTAAAAAAAAAGATTAAAATCAAAAACAATTTTTATATATGATTTTTTTTGGGATTCTAAAGGCTCCAATCAATGGGAAATATAACTCCATACCCTTCCATGTTGGGTGGTTGATCCTTTGGACTTAAACATGAATGATGTTCGACAAACTTTTCCTTTGGTGGTACCACTAGGAGCCACCTTACCAAAATCACAAGAAAGTTGAACCCAATTTAAGAAATAAATTTTCATCTACTTATAGATTGGTTTATTTGATTAAATTAGGTGAGCTATGTGTTCCCCATCTATGCACACACTCATGAAAAATAATGAACACCCAAAAACATATAATATGCATTAATATTTTCATTCCTAAACCACTCCTAACACATTCCTAACCCAATTCCTGATTTATTTTTTAAAGTGTCCTTACACTTACACATTAGATATTTTTTCTTGTTTATTCAATACATGCACGATGATCCAAACTAGTCATTAAAACAACAAAAGCTGAAAATAGTTATCATTTGTGTTCTTGACATCAATGGCCCTTTGGGGCTTCACGATCTTGATTTCAAAAATTCATAACTAAATCAAAATTGATTCAATCATTTTTTTATAAAAGATATCAAATAGGTTAGCATATGAAGTATTCTCAAAAATTAACATCCAAGAAAAATTCCCAAAAAATAGATTCCTTTTGTAATCTTAATAAAAAAAAATCCTTCATGTGACATTCTTTAAAAAAATTCCTTATGCATTCATTTTTCACATCAAAACAAATTTTATTATAAATTTAATTAGAGTTTTTAATTCTACATGACTTGGGTAACCTTTTGATAAATAATTTGGACTGAAAAGGTTTATTTATGTGAATCCTATGTTGTCCTAAAGTTGAATGGGTCACAAAAATTTGGAGTGTGACGTTCCTAATGGTACCACCCAAGGATAAATTTGTCATGTTGAATATACATCCTTTGAATGCACTAGGGCATAGTATGTGAATTGTCCATCATGATTTAGTTACAAGTGCATTTAGGCTTATAAAATTTGATATGTTTATAACAATAGTGGATGAAATCAAAATAATTAATAAAATTATTTTATCTTTTATTTTTCCTTCGCTTGTTAACTTATTGTTTATGTGAACCTATTTATTAACTTTTTCTTTTTTTTTTGAATTTAATGTTATTCAATTTGAGTTGGATGTAAGATTCCCAAATTCAAAATTGATGAATCCTTCAAGGATGACATACCCCCAATATTGCCAAGATTTTGAAGCTAATGATAATTTGAAACAACATTTTTTGATATTCAAAGGTCATTATGTCCATGCATTAGTTTTGAAAACTAGGGATGCATGGTCTAATTGGAAGGTTGATTATGCATTCAAATTCCAAGGTAGTAATGCTACAACCTTTTAATGTGAATCTACTAACTCACATGTAATAGATGATACAAGGTTCTACAATCTTTCAACATTCTTGGCTCAAAGACCTAAAAACTTTTAAACTACAATTGTTATGGTGGTAGGAAATTGTCAATAGATTATGCCTACTTTTTTAAAAGCCACCATACCAATTTGTGGTATTTTATGTTCAAGAGTGGGCATAGGTTGATTAGTTGCCCAATTCATAGCACTTACATTGGTTTTCTTTCCCATTCCCATCCTAACACCTACCTGCATGCACAATGAAAGTGCATGATGAAATGCCACAATGTTCATATTCTTGGTTACAATTGTCACACTAATCAATGTTGATGATCAATTATTTTTTCCATCACCTCCCACCCTCTTGGCACACAAATCATGTATAAATTATCTAAGGGAAATTGTGGATTTTGGATTTTGTTGGTGATTTGGTTTGGTTGTTGCATGAAAAAGTTGTCAAAATAGTAGGAAATTAAAAATAATGGAAATATAATTATTAGGGATTTTCTTTGAGCTTGGAATGTTGAGCTTTTGTCAATTGTGAAACTTTAATTACAATTAAAGAAAGCTTGAAACATGTCATATCATCATCACTAACCCCATCCCCATCACCATCACTAACATAATGGATTGGCTTTTATTTCACATGCACATGGCAACTCATACATTACATGCTACTAGGTTAATTTTTCATAGTTGATTGTGCTAACTTTTGGTGGGTAAAAGTATGTCTAAAGGATTAAGGTATAAATCTAGGCTATATGGTGGTGAATCAAATTAGATGTCTCATTACTAGATAGGCAAATATGGTGTTATGAGGATGTACAAAAGAAAGCAAATGCAATTGCAATAATTGGAAGCTAAAGAACATAGGCACATGGAGAATGAACATTGAATTACATTTGCTACTATTGATGTTGTTGCATTTGTTTTTTTGAAACTCTTTCATTCTCCATTCTTTTCATCTCATGTTTATAATAATTGAATAAAAGAATCGTAGTCTTCAAGGATCTTGTTTTATGATGATAAAATAATTACTCACGAGAAAAAAATGCGTGTGTGGTGGATTTTTTGTTTTGTGGCAACAACACGATAAACATGAAGAGAGATTCATGTACATTATAAAAATCATCATAAAGAATTTCAACTTATAGAAGTAGGAGTTGTAGGTTTTGAAAGTTACGCTTTTCAACAAAAACATGAAGCTAATAACATGCACAAGGCAAAGAAAACCATATAGAGAAGGTTTGCACCATCATGGACATCATCACCATTATTAGGAAATGCAAAACTACTTCACCAAAACATGCAACTCCTATTCTTAGTTTGTGTAGATTTTAGAATGCAAAAAGACATTGAAAAAAAATTAAATTAAATTAATTGAGTGGCAAGATCTATGCTCCCATTAGTTCTAGATTATGAAATCTCACCAAATTTGTGGATTATAAGCAAATTGAATTGCATATCCTAGTCCTGCAATTTTCTAAGAAAAATATATTACACATGGAAAGTGTTTATCTTTGTATTTGAGTGTCAATCTTAAGTTAATGATTGCAAAAGTTTCCACACAATTGTATGTAGCCAAATTGAATTCTAAAGCTGAATTTTGTTCATGTACTTTGCACTCATGCACATTGTCACTTCTCCTTCCCTCATATGTCAAATGCTTGAATTTTGTTTTAAACTCAGAGATTGAAAAATCTTGTATTTTGAATGAAAAACATCAAGTCTAGTAGCAGCTATCATGTTGGTACAAACCTCATGCCTTCCAAATGTCATGTGCACAAAACAGAATCATATGTATGAATTTTAAAATAACTTTTTCATCTTCTTCCTCAAGTTTCATGAAGGTTCAGCACGCTAAAAAGTAAGTAAGTAAGTAAGTTCGTTCTCTATGAAAGCTCAAATTGCTCTTTTGATCTGCATTCTCAAAAAAATTGCGACAAAAGCAAGAAATTTCTAACAAAACCAAAACTATCATCAAAAAGCAATCATTGTTGTGCTGCAACCAATTTCCATCCAGAAGAGAACTGTACAATCAAACCTTGAGCCCCTCATCCTAAACTGGGAAATGCATCTCCTCTTCAAGGAGCATGCCTAGCAGCTGCCCTCTACCGGTATTTAGCACATCGAGTGTGCATTGTTTAGCTTCTCCCCCGTCCCCACCCATGAACCTGATTAGATGGACAAAGTGAAAGACTATTTAACTCTAACTCCCACCACCTGGGCCAACCTGAAAAGACGGACTATAGAAAGTGAGAGACTATTTAAGTCTCACCACCTGGGCCAATCATTGTAGTTTGCCAATGAGAAAGAGTCGAGGAGAGGAGCACGGAACACGGAGCACGGAGCAGGAGCACGGAGCAGGAGCAGGAACAGGAGCACGGAGCAGGAGCAGGAGAATCGGG
>Ga0116231_10002612_pt1 | contig 37651 bp, 31 predicted proteins | sample S1TSphgellanicum_2_FD_89695 | JGI IMG/M metagenome (GOLD analysis project Ga0116231, IMG submission 89695) | Host-associated microbial communities from peat moss isolated from Minnesota, USA - S1T2_Fd - Sphagnum magellanicum MG | ecosystem: Host-associated > Plants > Peat moss > Unclassified...
GACTCCCCCTATTCCCGTTGCGGCGTCGAGATCACGGACAGCGCCTACGTCGTGCTCAACATGCAGCTGATGACCCGCATGGGCCGGCCCGCGCTCGAGCGGATCGCCCGGGATGGCAAGTTCGTCAAGGGTCTGCACTCGACCGGCGACTTGAATCCAGAACGGCGCTTCATCATGCATTTTCCCGAGGAATTGTCGATCAAGAGTTTCGGCTCCGGGTACGGCGGCAACGCCTTGCTCGGCAAGAAATGCCACGCGCTGCGAATCGCGAGCTGGCAGGCGCGCACGGAGGGCTGGCTGGCCGAGCACATGTTGATCGTCGGCATCGAGAATCCGCAGGGCGAAGTGCATTACATCGCCTGCGCGTTTCCGTCGGCTTGCGGCAAGACGAACCTCGCGATGCTGATCCCGCCCGCGAGCTACCCGGGGTGGAAGGTCTGGACGGTCGGCGACGACATCGCCTGGCTGCACCCCGGCAAGGACGGACGTCTCTACGCGATCAATCCGGAGTCAGGCTACTTCGGCGTCGTGCCGGGAACGAACGCGAAGACCAATCGCAACGCCTTCGAGACCATCCGCAAGGACACGATATTCACGAATGTCGGCCTCACGGCCGATAATCAGCCCTGGTGGGAGGGACTGCCCGACGGTAAACCGGTCCTCGACTGGCTGGGCGAGCCCTATGACCCCAACAAGGGCCCTGCGGCCCATCCCAATTCCCGTTTCACCGTGGCCGCCAGGCAAAACCCCGCCTATTCCAAGCTTGCCGATGCACCGAACGGCGTGCCGATCTCGGCGCTGGTGTTCGGCGGCCGGCGCCAGACCCTGGCACCGCTCGTCTATCAGGCGCGCACCTGGCTGCACGGGGTGCTGGTCGGCGCGGGGGTCGCCTCGGAGACCACGGCCGCCGCCACCGGCGCGGTCGGTGTCGTACGGCGCGATCCGATGGCGATGAAACCCTTCGCCGGCTACAACTTCGCCGATTATTGGTCGCACTGGATCAACGTCGGCGCGAAGCTCAAGAGCCCGCCGCAGATTTTCCACGTCAACTGGTTCCGTCAGGATCCGGGCGGCAAGTTTCTCTGGCCGGGATTCGGCGAGAATCTGCGAGTGCTGCGCTGGATCATCGATCGCTGCAAGGGCAGCGTGGGGGCCCGAGAGACGGCAATCGGCTACCTGCCCGCGGCAAACGACCTGGACACCGAGGGACTTGGCCTGGCGCCCGCCGCGCTCCAGGAGTTGCTGACCGTGGACCCCGGCTTGTGGAAGACCGAGTTCGAGGGCATCGGCGCCTATCTCGAAGAGTTCGGGGAACGGCTGCCGCAAGCGCTCAAAGGTGAACTCGCGCAGGCATTGCGCCGGGTGCAGGCGGCCGCGGACTATTCCTCGCAGCTGTAGCGGATCACCTGCGAGGAATTGCTGTCCGGCGCCTTGCCGAGACCGATCAGACCCTCGCCGCGAATCTGCATCGAGTCACGGCGCACGAACGCCTCTTCACCGTCCTTGCCGAGCACGAAGGTTCCGTTCGTGCTCTGATCGACGAGCATGAATTTGCTGCGGCTGACTTCGACGCGCGCATGCAGGCGCGAGATCAAATTCCCCTTGACGACCAGATCGTTCTCTTCGGCCCGGCCGATGTTGACGTTGGTGCGTGATTCGTCGACGAACACTTCCTGTCCCTGGTAGCGCAGGCGCAGGCGCAGGGTCTTCGTCTTCTCGCGCGAGGCGATCGTAGGCACCATGCTCGTCGTCTCTTCGGGCTGCCACAGCACCTCGAACAAGGCCACTTCGCTGCTGCGCCCCTTCAAGGTCGCGATGTCGATCTGGCGGACCGAAGCGCGCCACTCGGCGGACAGCTGGTCGACCATGCTGGCCGTCGTCATGATCTGGCCGGCCTTCGCCTGGCTCGTCATGCGGTTCGCCGTGTGGACCGCCGAGCCGAAAATGTCGCGGTTCTCGAGGACGACGGGTCCGAAATTACAGCCGATCCGGATCGCGACCGTGTGATCGTCGATCTTCAGGGACGGATGGGCGGAGATCTGCTTCTGCATTTGCGCCGCTGCATTCAGGGCATCGTCGGCGTTGGCGAAGGTCGCCATGATCTCGTCGCCCATCGTTTTGATCACCGAACCGTTGTTCTGATCGGTGGCGCCGCGCATCACCTCGATGCAGACACCCACCATGTCGCGGGCGCGCAGATCACCCAGTTGCTCGTAGAGCTTCGTACTGCCCACGACATCGGCAAATAGGATGGCAACTTCGATTTCTTTTCCCATGGCGATGGCCGATTATACTTATCCTGGCGCCTACCGCCTCAGGGATTGAACCCGAATCACTTATGCCGCCTGCGGCGTGCGCAAGATCGGCAGGGCGCCGTAGAGCATCTCGGGCTCGGCGTCCGGCCGCGTGGCCACTCCGGAAAGAAAGCGCCGCCAAGCACGGGCGCCATCCTGGCCCACGACCAGACCGTGCATGTGGCGGGTGATCGAATGCAGACGCACGCCTTTGACCCGCTCGCGTCGTGCATAGGCCACCATCGCCTGGAGCACCTCCCCGACCTCGGGCGGGACCCACGTCGGATCGATCAGCAGCTGCTCCAATTCCGCGAGCAATCGGGGCCGGTGATAGGCAGCCCGGCCCAGCATGACGCCGTCGAGCGTCCCGACCTGGGCGCGCACCGTCGCCAAGTCGCCCAAGCCCCCGTTCAGCACCAACTCGAGCTCGGGCCGCTCGCGCTTGAGCCGGTGTACGTATTCTGGACGCAAGGGAGGGATCTCGCGATTCTCCTTGGGCGAGAGGCCGCCGAGGATGGCCGCGCGCGCGTGAACGATCAGGGCCGCCGGGCCCGCCGCCGCGACCGTGTCGACGAAGGCCGCGAAGAACTCGTAATCGTCCCGCTCGTCGATGCCGATGCGACACTTGACCGTCACCGGAATCGAGACGGCCTCTCGCATGCGCGCGACGCATTCCGCGACGAGCGCCGGGCGCAGCATCAGACAGGCGCCGAACGAGCCGTTCTTGACACGGTCGCTGGGGCAACCGACGTTCAGATTGATTTCCGCATAACCGGCCGCGGCGCCCATTCGCGCGGCGGCCGCGAGTTCGCGCGGATCGCAGCCGCCCAGCTGCAGGGCCACCGGATGTTCCGCCGGATCGGACTCGAGCAGACGCGCGGCGTCCCCGTGCACGAGCGCCGCAGCGACGATCATCTCCGTGTAAAGCAAGGCATGCGGCGTGAACAGTCGATGGAAGTAGCGGCAGTGCCGGTCGGTCCAATCCATCATGGGCGCGACACAGAGCCGCCGGTCTAAGGCATTCATTCGGCTGATCATTCCGGTATTCGAGGGGCTTTGCAAGCACGAGAAGACAGGATCGCGATCGACGCCAACATCCTGGCGTCGCGGCGCGTCATCCGCGTGCTCACAGCCGCGGCGCGGCTGCTGGTATCATGCCTCGATGCAAGACGAAGCGCATATCGTGATCAATGGCGTGAAGCTCAGTGACGAGGAGTCGATGACCGTGCGCGTGGCCATCGACACACTCGCGAACGTTCTGGCCGAGGGCCTCGAAGATCCTGAAACCAAGGGGATCGCCGATCGCTACGTCACGGCTCTCGGGCATCTTCAGGCCTTGCTCGAAGAGCGCGCGCCGCGCAAGCAATAGCGGCGCTCGGGCCGCACGGGCCTCGGGCCGCTCCGGGATCAGGCCGCGGCCGCGAGGCGCGCAAAGACCTCGAATGCCTGCTCCAAATCGGCGGTCAGATCGGCCACCGCTTCCAAACCGATATGCAGGCGCAGCGCGGGTCCCGCGTAGGACCAGTCGGATGCCTTGCTGCGCTGATAGCGCGCGTTGAACGGCATCTTCAGGCTCTCGAATCCGCCCCAGGAAAACCCCAGACCGAACAGCTGCAGACTGTCGACGAAACCGCGGAAGGCGGCCGGCGCACAAGGCTTGAACACGATGCTGAACAAGCCCGAGGCGCCGTGGAAATCGCGGCGCCACAGCGCATGGCCGGGGGCGCCGGGTAGCGCCGGGTGCAGCACGGCCTCGACCTCGGGGCGCCCCGCCAACCAATCGGCGACGGCGATCCCGCTGCGCCAATGCCGCTCCATGCGCAGCGGCAACGTGCGCAGGCCCCGCTGCGCCAGGAACAAATCGTCACCGCTGACGCAAAGACCGTAGGCGAACACCTGCGAGCGCAGGCGATCCCACTGTTCGCGATTGGCCGTGATCAATCCCAGCATCGCGTCCGAGTGACCGACGATGTATTTCGTGCCGGCGTGCACCGAGACATCGACCCCGTGCGCAAAGGGCTTGAAGTACAGCGGCGAGGCCCAGGTGTTGTCCATGACGACGACGGCGCCGTGGGCATGCGCGACCGCCGCGATCGCGGGTATGTCCTGCACCTCCATGGTTTGCGATCCGGGCGACTCGGTATAAACGACGCGCGTGTTCGGCCGCATCAGCGCCTCGATGCCGGCACCGATCGTGGGCGGGTAATACGTGGCATCGACGCCGAAGCGCGCCAAGACATGATTCACGAGATGACGGGTCGGCCCGTAGACGCTGTCGCTGACGAGGATGTGGTCACCCGCACTCACGAAGGCCTGGATCGCGCAGGCGCAGGCCGTCAGACCCGAGGATACGAACGTCGACTTGTACCCGCCTTCGAGCCTGGCCAGGGCATCGGCGATCGCGAAACTCGTCGGATTGCCCTTGCGGCCGTACCACACGATGTCCTCGCCGGCATCGATTTGCCGCTGTCGCGACTCCATGTCGGCGAGATCGCGAAAAACGATCGTCGAGGCGCGGTACGTCGGCGGGTTGACGAAACCGCCCAAAGCGTTCGGATCGACGATGCCATGACCGAGAAACGTCTCGGGCTGAAGGTCGGCACTGGCGGGCGGTGATTTTTTGCTCATCGGCATGAAACTCCATGCGGTTCTCGCCTAGGATACCGCATGACTCAGACCGCAAACGCCGCCCAGGAAGAGTATTGGAACGATCGCGCCGGCCGTACCTGGGCAGAGTTTCACGTCCAACTCGATCGGCAAATCGAGCCGCTGGGCGCGGCCGCGCTCGCGGCTCTTGCGCCCGCGCCGGGAGAAACCATCCTCGACATCGGCTGCGGTGCAGGCCAAACGTCCGTCGCGCTCGCCCTTCGGGTCGGGGCGCGCGGGGCGGTCGTCGGCGCCGACATCTCGGCGCCGCTGCTCGCGGTCGCCCGGCAAAGACCGCTGCCGACGGAAGCCGCCGCGGTCCAGTTCCACCTGCTCGATGCGCAGACGGCCGACCTCGGACGCGAACGGTTCGACGCCGCGTTCTCGCGTTTCGGCGTCATGTTCTTCAGCGATCCGGCGGTGGCATTCGCCAACATCCGCAGCGCCCTGAAGCCCTCGGGACGCCTCTGCTTCGTCTGTTGGCGGGCGCTTTCGGATAATCCCTGGATGCAGGAACCGCTGGCCGCGGTCCTGGCCATGCTGCCACCCGCGATGTCCCCGCCGGCGCCCGCGGATCCGCTCGCTCCCGGCCCGTTCGCCTTCGCAGACCCGGCGAGAATCCGCACCCTGCTCCTCGCCGCCGGTTTCGCGGAGCCCCGTATCGCGCCTTACGACGCCCGGGTCGGCGGCGGCGACCTCGAAGGCACGGTGAACCTCGCGCAGCGGGTCGGACCCCTGGGCGCCTTGCTGCGTGACTACCCGGACCACCGCGACCTCATCACGGACACCGTGCGGCGGGTCGTGAGCCCGTACCTCACGCCACAGGGCGTGTTCATGCGCGCCGGTGTCTGGATCGTGAGCGCCGCGGTCAACTGATCGCGCGGCCGTGCGTTGCTCGAGGAACCATCGGCCAAGGATTCCTCGTGCCCCTGAGCATCGAACCACTGACTCGCGCTGCGATCGCCACGAACCGCTTCGGCTTCGGCGCGCGCCCGGGAGACCTGGCCGCGATCGTCGGCGATCCACGCGGCTGGCTGCTCGAGCAGCTGCGCAAGCCCTACCAGGCGCCGCGCGAACTCGAGGGGCTCGCGAGCTCGCGCGAAATTCTGGCGACCTACCTGCAACTGCGCCAGGAGCGCGCGGAGGAGAAGAAACGCGCCGAACTCGGGTTGGCGGCCGCAACGCTCGTGGAGCCTCTGCGCGCGGCGCTGGTGCCGCATTATGTCGCGCAGGCCGATGCGCGCACCCGTATCGCGCTGACGAGTCCCGACGCATTTCGCGAACGCCTCGTGCATTTTTGGGCGAATCATTTCGCCGTCTCGATCGACAAACCGATCTGCTTGGGAACCGCGGGGGCGTTCGAGAACGAGGCCATTCGGCCGCATGTCTGTGGGCGGTTCGCGGATCTGCTGCTCGCGGTCGAACGCCATCCGGCGATGATCACCTACCTCGACAACCAGCGCTCGGTCGGGTCGAACTCGGTGCTGGCCCAGCGCGCGTCACGCCGGCGGCAAGGGACTGAGGCGCTGCGGCTGGGACTCAACGAGAACCTCGCGCGCGAGATCCTCGAACTGCACACGCTGGGCGTCGATGGCGGCTACACGCAGGCCGACGTGACGAGCTTTGCGGCGGTCTTGACCGGCTGGTCGATCGGCGGCGGGGAAGGACGCGATCGTGCGGCCGAGAATGGCGGGGGTGCGCCTGGCGCCTTCGTGTTTCGGGAGGCCTTGCACGAGCCCGGCGGCAGGACCGTGCTCGGGCGGCGCTACGAGGAGGCGGGCATCGGCCAAGGCGAAGCGGTGCTGCGCGATCTGGCGGCCCATCCGGCGACCGCTCGTCACATCGCCACCAAGCTCGCGCGTCACTTCGTGGCCGATGATCCGCCCGCGGATCTCGTCGACCGGCTCACGCGCATCTATCAGGCCTACGAGGGTGATCTCGGCCAGGTGAGCTCCGCACTCGTGGCGTGGGACGGCGCGTGGCTGCGGGATGCCCGGAAGTACAAACAGCCGCACGAGTTCATTTATTCGACCCTGCGAGCGCTCTCGGTGCTGCCGCACGAGCCCAAAGTGCTGTTGGCTTCGTTCGAGGCGCTCGGTCAACGGCATTGGAGCCCGGGCTCGCCGGCGGGTTGGCCCGACCGGCAGGCCGATTGGGACGGCGCCGATGCGCTCATGAAGCGGATCGAGTGGAGCGTCGCCTTGGCCGGCCGGGTCGGCGACGCCAGTCCGGCAATCGCGGCAGCGGAGACGAGCCTCGGGCCGCTCGCGAGCGAGCACACCCGGTCGGCGCTCGCGAACGCGGACTCCGGTTCGCAGGCCCTGGCCTTGTTGCTGATGAGTCCGGAGTTTCAACGGAGGTGAAGATGCGCACGCGCCGCGAATTCTTGAGTGTCAGCGCAAAAATCGGCGTAGCTGCCGCCCTGTTCCACGGCCTGCCCGGCGTGAGCTTCGCCGCGGCCCCGGGGAGCCGACCCTTCGTCGTGGTGATTCTGCGTGGAGCCCTGGACGGACTGTCGGCCGTACCACCCTACGGTGATCCGGACTATGCGGCTGCCCGCGGACCGATCGCGATCGGACGCCCTGGCGAAGCACGTGGGGCGCTCGATCTCGATGGGTTCTTCGGCCTGCACCCGTCCCTGCCGCTGCTCGGCGAACGCTGGCGGGCCGGCGAGTTGCTCGTGGTTCACGCCGCGGCATCGGCCTACCGCGAGCGATCTCACTTCGATGGACAGAACGTGCTCGAAAACGGCGGCGACCGCCCCTCCGCGACCGCAAGCGGCTGGCTGAACCGCGCCTTGGGCGCCCTCGCCGGCCGCGGCATCGACGGACTCGCCCTCGGGCAGAACGTGCCTCTGATCCTGCGCGGCCCGGTACCGGTCGCCTCCTGGGCGCCTTCGCGGCTGCCCGAAGTCGAACCGGACTTGCTGGCGCGGCTGCGCGATCTCTACTCCCAGGATGACGTCCTGTCCGCGCGTCTCGACGAGGCGACCCGAATCGGCGCGCTCGCCGATGAACAAGGCGGCGGCATGGCCCCGGCAGGCACTGCCGTGGCGAGTGGCAAAACCGCGGCCAACGCGGGCGGCGTCGAGCGACTCAAGCTCGTGGCGGAAACCGCGGGCCATATGATCGCCGCGCCCGATGGGCCGCGCATCGCGGTGTTCGACGCCACGGGCTGGGACACCCATGCGTCCGAGGGCGGGGCCGAAGGCGCGCTCGCCGGCCGGCTCGCGGGGCTCGATCAGGTGCTCGATGCCCTGCGCCGCGGACTCGGCACGCAGTGGGAAAGAACCGCCGTGCTCGTCTGCACGGAGTTCGGTCGCACGGTGCAGGTCAACGGCACGCGCGGCACGGACCACGGCACCGGCGCCGCCGCCTGGCTGCTCGGCGGCGCGGTGCGCGGCGGTCGCGTGCTCGCCGACTGGCCCGGTCTGGCGCTTGCCCAGCGCCACGAGGGTCGCGACCTGCGGGCGACGACGGACTTACGCGGCGTCGCCAAGGGACTGCTGCGAGATCACCTCGGGATCAGCGAGCCTGCGCTCGCCGAGGTCTTTCCGGGCGCCGAGCGCGTCGCGCCGATCAAGGACCTCGTGCGGGCGTAAGCCTCGAGCGGGCCTGGTCCTCCGGCCCGCGCAATCGAGTAGCATGGCGCTTTTCGGCCCGCGCGAGGAGTTCCATGACCCTGCATATCGGCATCGTCGCCTGTTCGGCCGAAGGCGCTGCGCTTTGCTATCGAACGATCTGCCGCGAGGGTGCCGATGTCCTCGGCCCGCACGCCCACCCGGAAATTTCGCTGCATACGCATGCCCTCGCCGACTACGTGCCGCACTTGGAGCGCGGCGATTGGCCGGCCGTGGCGCAGTTGATGTTGAGTTCGGCGCACAAGCTCGCGCGCAGCGGCGCGCAGTTCCTGATCTGTCCGGACAATACGATCCACGAAGCGCTGCCGTTCGTGCTGCCCGATTCGCCACTGCCGTGGCTGCACATCGCCGAGGTCGTCGCTGCGGAGGCGGTCACGCGCGGGTTTCGCTGCCTGGGACTTACCGGCACGCGTTGGCTGGTCGACAGCGAGGTCTATCCCACGGCGATCGCGGCACGCGGCCTCGACTTTCGGCGACCGCAACCCGCGGAGCGGCTCGCGATCAATCGGATCATCATGGACGAATTGGTCTATGGCCTTTGTACGGCGGAATCGGAACGCTACTTCGGCGGCGTGATCGAAGGACTCGAAGCGGCGGGCTGCGATGCCGTGGTGTTGGGCTGTACGGAAATACCGCTGCTGATCAACGATGAGAACTCGCCGCTGCCGACCTTGGACTCGACCCGTCTGCTGGCGCGGGCGGCGCTGCGCCACGCTCTTGCGGTCTGAACCGAAAGCCGCCTCCTGATGGCGGGGTTCGCCTCGATCCTGGTCTTGATCTCGGGGCTGACGCACGCGATCGTCAACGCGATCCTCAAGTCGGGCAAGGACAAGATGTCGGGGCGCGCCTTGATCGACGGGTTCAGTGCGCTGCTGGTACTGCCCTTCGTTGTTTTCGTGCCCTTGCCGGGCGCCGCCTGGCCCTGGCTCGCGGCCTCCTGGGCCGTGCACCTGCTGTACCTCTATACGCTCATCAAGTCGTTCGAGCAGTCGGACATGTCGGTCGCCTACCCGATTGCGCGCGGGCTAGCGCCGGTGCTGACGGCGGTCGCGGTCGTGACCGTCTTCCACGAGGATGTCACGATCGCCGTGGCCTCGGGGATCCTGCTGATCGCCGCCGGCGTCATATTCATCGGGGTGAGCCACACGCTGCGCAAGAGTGCGCTGTTCTGGGCCGCGATGACCGGATCCTGCATCGCCGGCTATACGGTCATCGATGCGCACGGCGTGCGCCTCGCTCCGACGGCGGCGAGCTATATCGTCTGGACCTTCGTCCTTCTGGGCGGCGGGCTCGGCTCGATTTTCGCGGTCGCGCAGGGCAAGTCCTTCCTGGTGTCGGCGGCAACGCAGTGGAAGCCCGGTCTCGCCGCCGGTTGTTTCTCGATCGCGAGTTACGGCCTCGCGCTCTGGGCGTTCCGTCTCGGCGCGACGCCGCGACTCGCGGCGCTGCGCGAGACATCGATCCTGTTCGGGACGCTGATCGCCGTGGTCTATTTGAAGGAGCGGCTCACGCGGGGTCGCTGGACCGGCGTTTGCGCGATCGCCGTCGGCGCCATGACGCTCGTGGCGTGCCGCTGAGGCTGTCCCCTCGAGCGACGCGTTCTATACCCTCGCCCAGGGTTTGCCAGGCCCTCGGCGCCTCCGCCTGCGCCACCCATACGTCCCTCCCACGAGCACGAGCACACCGGCGCCCAAAGCCGTCCAAAACGCGGTAATGAGCGCCGGGGTGGGCTGGACCTCGGCACGCCACGCGGCGACGATCGCGGCATCGACGTGCGCGATCCCGGGGTCGCCGTACGAGTTCAGCACGTAGTTCGCGAGCGCCGCGATCTCGGCATCGCTCAAGACGGCGCCGAATGCCGGCATCGCGACGGTGTGCCCCTGCACGGTGCGATGCACGCCGACGAGCAGGGTCATGACGAGGTTGTTCGCCTCGGAGGCGCCGACCACCGTGTTGTGGACCAGCGAGGGATAGGCGCCATCGGGCGTGCCGCCGCCATTGCCTCCATGGCAGGCCGCGCAATTGCCGTAGTAGAGCGTGCGTCCCGTCGGGTGCTCGAGATCCTCGTTGCCGCGGACGTCGATCACGGGATTATGGAGCCGGCCCCAGGAGAACCGAGATTGCCCCTGCGTGCGCAGGCGGATGCCGGGCACGAGACGCATGTAGCTCACGATATCGGCAATGTCCTGTGCCGGCAGCAAGCTCAGGGAATGTTCGACGACGTCGGCCATGGGACCGACCGCGTTCGCCTTGTGCGCGGCGACGCCGGTCGAAAGGTACGCCGTCAATTCGGCGTTGCTCCAGTCCGCGATGCCGCCGACCGGATCGGTCGTGATGTTGTAGGCCCGCCAGCTGCCGACCATCGCGCCCGCGAACTGCGCGCCCGATTGGGTACCCAAGGTGAGGTTGCGCGGGGTATGGCAGGCTCCGCAATTCGCCAAGGCCTCGACGAGATAGGCACCGCGGTTCCAGTCGGCGCTGCGGCTGGGGTCGGGCTGGAACTCGCCGACGCGAAAATTGAGCAGCTTCCAAAAGCCCAGCAACCAGCGCTGATCGAACGGAAACCGGAGCTGCGGCGGCGGGATCACGCGATGGATCGCGGGCAGCGAGAAGAGGTACGCCTTGATCGCGAGGACGTCCTCGCGCCGCAGCTTCGTATACGCATCATAGGGAAACAGCGGATACAGATGCTCGCCCTGCACGCCCAATCCCCAGTGCAGGGCCCGGTAGAACTGCTCGTCGCTCCAGGTGCCAATGCCGGTCTGCGGATCCGGCGTGATGTTCGGGGTCAGCAGCGTGCCGAAGGGGGTTTTGAGTGCGACGCCCCCCGCAAAGGCGGATTCGGCATCGACGCTGTGGCAGGCGGCGCAATGGGCGGCGGTCACGAGATAGCGACCGCGGGCGATCGTCGCGGCATCGGCGGCACGGGCGCCATTCACCGCATCCGCGCCGACGGCTGCACCCGCTACAGCGGCCGCACCCGCGACAGCGGCAGCCGCCACGACCATGGCGGCCACGACCGCAGCCGCGAGCAGACGCCGTACACCGCGGGACAGCGGCGAAGGTCTACGCTGGCGCAGGTGGCCGCTCAAATCGAACGGCCGAGCAGGTCGGCGAGGCGCAGCGCGAGCGCCGCACCGGTCAGCGTGGGATCGACGACGCCGCCAGCCGGCATCACGCCGGTCGTGGCGAGAAACAAATTCTCGTGATCATGCGTACGGCAGTCGCCGTCGACGACCGAGTCGCGCGGATCGGCACCCATGATCGTCGAGCCCAAGATGTGATCGCCATTGCGCCAGGCGGCGTCGCCGTCCACGACCTCGGCCTGCAAGATCGCGGCGATGCGCCGATGGTCTTGCTGCGCGACGCCTGCCGCGGCGCGGACATAGTCGTTGACGTCGTAATGAATCTGCGGCTTCGGCAGACCGAGCGCATCCTTGGAGCTGCTCAGGCTCACCCGATTGGACGCTTCCGGCAGCATTTCGAAAGCCGTCGCCAGCTGCACCGTGCGCGCGGCATCGTGTCGAATGCGCCGATCGAGTTCCGGACCGATGACGCCCTGGGCGAGCAAGCGCGCGGCCACGGGGCGGTTCGGCACGGCGTTGCCGAGCGCGTGCTTGATCGCGGCATGCCGGCGGCGGAACTCGCCGTCGCGCCAGTGCAGCATGGCCCCCTGCTGGACGGGTCCCTGCCCCGGCCACAAGGCCTCCCGGGCCAGCAGCGTGACACCGATGCCCGTGTGATCCATGAGATTCCGTCCGACCTGGTCCGAGGAATTGGCGAGCTCGGACATCAGCAATAACTTCGGCGTCTCGATGCCGTGTGCGGCGAGCACGAAAGCGCGCGCTGTGAGACGCGTCGTCTTGCCGTCCGGAGACTGGTAATGCACGGCGACGATCTTGGCTCCGGCACGCTCCAGGCGGAACGCCACGGCATTCTCGCGCAGCTCGGCGCCGGCCTGTTCCGCGAGCGTGGCGTGCACGTCGCCGGAGTACTGCGCGCCGATCGGACAAATCGGCGTGCAGTTGTTCGTTCCCGCGCAGGCGGGCCGACCGTCGTACGGCCGCGAGGCCCGCGCGCTGGGCTCGTCGCAAAAGGCGAATCCCGCGGACTCGACCTGGGCCGCGATCGTCCGCGTGTAATAAGTCCACGGCAGCATCGGCAGCGGATAGTCCTGCGAGCGGGGCGGAAACGCAGCGCCTCCGCGGCCGCTCTGGTCGTCCGCAGCGTTGCCAGAAACGCCGAGCGCGCGCTCGGCTAGAGCGTACCAAGGTTCCAAGGCCGCGTAGTCGATCGGCCAATCGCGGCCGACGCCATAAAGGGTTTTCAAGCGCATGTCATTGGGCAGCAACCGCCAACAGGCGCTGCGCCAATTCCAGGTCGTTCCCCCGACGAGCTTCAACATGCCGGGCCGGTAGTCGAGCGGTCCGACGTTTTTCAGATAATCATCCGAATGGGGTCCGCCCGAGGACTTCGGCGCCCAGGGCTGATCGGGGTATGCGCGATTGAAGTCGCTCTTGTCGGCGACGTTGCGAAAGCGCTCGAGCAATTGCCAACGGGGCATGCGCGGTCCCGCTTCCAGGATGATCAAGGACTTTCCCGCCTTCGCGAGGGCCTGTGCGGTAAGACTCCCCAACACACCGGAGCCGACCACGATCACATCGGCGTCGAATTGCGTCGTCACGGTCCTACCCCGGCGCGGCCTGGTCGATCGCGCCCCAAGCTCCGGGACCCGCGATGGCGTAGCTCGGGATCGGGGTGACGTCCTGGGTGGAGGCAAACATCAGCGCCGCCTCGTAGCCGATCAGGTGAGCCGCATCGCCGCTACCCACGACGCCCAGATAAAAAGCGCTCAGCAGGGCGAGCGCCGTGGCGCGGTGGGTCGCCTCACCGTAGAGCGGCGAGGCGCTAAAGGCCGTGACGTCGGGTAAGGCCGCGTTCGTGATCGCCCGCCACAGCATTTCCGCCTGCGCCGGGAATGCCCCATCGGTCGCCGTCAGCGCGGTAAACGCACGGGCGACGATCCTCTCGTCGAGATTCGGCCAACCGCAGAGGAACCGGGACAGCGCAACGCGCGGCGCGGGAGGCTTCGGGTCGGCGGCGGCGACCGCCTGCAGGATCAGCCCGCCGGGCGCGAGGAGCGTCAGAGTCCCGGTGACGCAGGCGCCGACACGCAGGAAGTCTCTTCGGGTGCTAATGCGCCGGTCCGCTGCAGTAGTCGTATTCGATCTGGATCGTCGCGTGGCTGACGTTGAATTTGCGCTCGAGCACGCGCGTGATGTCCTGGATGCACTGATCCGAATTCGATCCTTGCTTGATCTTCGCATGCAGGGTCACGATCGACCGTTCGTCGGTCAGGGACCAGGAATGCACGTGATGGACCTCGTCGAGCTGCGGAATCACGGCACGCAAGGTCAGCTCGACCTGCGCCGGATCCAGGCCGTCGGGCGCGCCCTCCAGCAGAATATGCGCCGACTCGAGGGCGATGCGCCAGCCGCTGCGCACCATGAGGACCGCGACGACGACGGACAGCAATGGATCGATCGGCATCCAATGCGTCGCGAGGATCACGAGGCCGGCGATCAAGGCCGCGCCGCTGCCCATCATGTCCCCGATCACGTGGGCGAGTGCGCCACGGATGTTCAGATTGGATTCACCGCGCGACAGTACGACGAAGGCCCCGATGTTGGCGATCAAGCCGAGCACGGCGATCTCGGCGACGATGCCGCCGGCCACCGGCTCGTGCGAGAAGAGGCGCATGAGGGCCGCCACGAGGATCCACGCCGCCAACACGACCAGCGCCAGCCCATTGACGAACGCCGCCAAGACTTGCCAGCGATGGTGGCCGTAACTCAATTTCTGAGTCGCGGGGCGCAGCGCCACGCGCATGGCCGCATAGCTCAGTCCCAGAGACGCGGTATCGGTCAGCATATGGGCCGCGTCGGCGAGCAGCGCCAGGGAGTGGGCGACCAGACCGCCGACGAACTCGATGACCATGCAGCCGCCGGTGAACAGCAGCGCCCAGAACAATTTCGATTGCGTGGCCGGGGGCCCATGGGAGTGACCATGGTGGTGACCCTTGTGATCGTGGCCGTCGTGGCCGTGACCATCGTGCCGGTCCGCCTGATCGTCGTGGTCATGTCCGTGGTCATGCCCGTGGTCGTGGCCGTGGTCGTGATCGCACCCGTGAGCATGCGGGCGGCCCTGGCCAGGCTCGACGAGGGTGAATACCGGTTCTTTCCCCATCGCGCGCCCGTGCTCGTGGTCGTGGTCGTGACTAGACTCGGGGTCTTTTGCCATGACGGTAGTATACCCTACCGGGGTATCCGGGCCAGTGCCGGGATGGTGCGGCCGGGCCCTCAGGGCGCGAGCAAATAGGGGAACGCGCCGATCGGGCTGGGTTCGGCGATGTAGTAGCCCTGCGCATAGCCGATCCCGAGGCGCGCCAGCTGCAGCAGCACGGCCTCGGACTCGACGCGCTCGGCGATCGTGCGGATGCCCATCGCCCGGCCCACCTGGCTGATCGCCTCGACCATGCTGCGATCGACCGGGTCGCGGGCGACGTTCTCGATGAACTGGCCGTCGATTTTCAGGTAATCGACGGGCAGGGTCTTCAGGTACATGAACGAGGACAAACCGCTGCCGAAATCGTCGAGCGCGAAGTGGCAGCCGCGAGACTTGAGCTCGCGCATGAAATAGACGACGTTGCCGAGATTGGCGATCGCCGCCGTCTCCGTGATCTCGAAGCAGATCGCGCCGGGCGTGAGGCTGTGACTCGTCAACTGCGCGATCAGGAACTCGAGGAAATGTTCGTCGTTCAAGGAATTGCCCGAGAGGTTGATCGCGACCGTATAGGGCTTCATCCCCGACCCGTTGCGGTGCACGACCCGCTCGAGCGCATGGCGCACGACCCAGCGATCGATCGCCGGCATGATGTTGTAGCGCTCGGCGGCGGGTATGAACTCGGCGGGCGCAATGACCGTGCCCGCGTCGTCGCGCAGACGCAGCATCAACTCGAAATGCTCGCGCTCGTGCGTGGTCGCTCCGATCGGAACGATCGGCTGGTAGAACAGCTCGAAACGGCTCTCGTCGCAGGCGCGCGTCAGACGCGAGATCCAGTGCATCTCGCGATGGCGTTCCGGAACTTCGTCGGGCTTGTAGACCTCGGTTCGATTGCGGCCCGATTCCTTGGCCGAATAGCAGGCGACGTCCGCCGCGCTCATGACGTTGGCCGCGGTCGCCGTCTCGAGCGTGATCTCGACGATGCCGATGCTGACGCCGACGCCGAGTATCCCGTCCTGCCAGACGAAGCGAAAATCGCGGATCGCCTGACGGATGTTCTCGGCGATCCGGGTCGCCTGATCGATGCCGCAGCCGTGCAGCAGGATCCCGAATTCGTCGCCCCCCAAGCGGGCGAGCGTATCGGCATCGCGGACGCGCGACTGCAGCACGCCGGTGATTTGCCGCAGGAGCTGGTCGCCGGCCGGATGGCCGCAGGTGTCGTTGACGAGCTTGAACTGGTCGAGGTCGAGGTAGAGCAAGGAATAGCGGGCATCGCTGTCGCTGCGCACGCTCTCGACCGCGGCGGTGAGGCGATTCTCGAACTCGCGGCGGTTGATGAGCCCCGTCAGCGCATCATGGATCGCCTGATAATGCAGCGCGCGGTGCAGCCGCCGCTCCTTGCTGACGTCGTGGAACACCATGACCGCACCGATCAAGTTGCCGGCACGATCCCGGATCGGCGCCGCCGAGTCCTGGATCGCGATTTCCTTCGCGCCACGGGTCAGCAGCGCCGTGTGCTGCGCCAATCCCAAGGTCTGGCCTTCGCGCAAACAGCGCACGATCGGGCTCTCGGTCGCCTCGCGCGTCGCCTCGTCGACGACGCCCAAGACCTCGTCGATCCGCCGCCCCTCGGCCTCGCGCGTGGACCAGCCGGTGAGACTTTCGGCGACCGGATTCATGTAATCGATGCGCGCTTCCGAATCGGTCGTGATGACCGCATCGCCGATCGACTGCAGGGTGACCTGTGCGCGCTCCTTGGCCTGGAAGACCGCGGTCTCGGCCTTCTTGCGCTCGGTGATGTCGGTGATCGTGCCTTCGTAGCCGCTGACCCGGCCTTGCTTGTCGCGGACGACGCGGCTGTTGTCGACGACGACGAGCATGGTGCCGTCTTTGCGGCGCATGACCCACTCGGTGTTGCGCACCTCACCGCCCCGGTCCATTTGGCGGATGAAGGTGTCGCGATCGGTCGGGTTCCAATACAGGGCCGACGCGGGCACGGAATAGACCTCCTCGGCCGAGGCATAACCCAGCAGCTGCACGAAGGCGGGATTGACCGCGAGCATGCGGCCGTCGCGCGTCGACTGATAGACGCCCTCCATGACGCTCTCGAACAGGCCGCGGAAGCGCGCCTCGCTGCTGCGCAGGGCATCTTCGGCCGCGCGGCGTTCGATCGCGATGCCGGCAATTTGCGCCATGCGCGTCATGAGATCGTGATCGCCGACCTCGGGCATGCCAGGCTCGCTCCGGTAGACCGCGAAGGTGCCGACGACCTGGCCGTCGGAGGCGAGGATCGGCGCGGACCAGGCGGCCCGCAGGCCCGCGGCAAGCGCTGCCTCGCGTCGGTATTCCCAGGAAACGTCCTGGGCGATGTCGGCGACGAGGACCGGGCGGGCGAGATACACCGCGGCGGAGCAGGACCCGTAGCGCATGCTGACGGGCGCGCCGTCCATCGCGACGATGAAATCGCGCGGCAGACTGGGGGCCACCCCGAAGTTCAGGGTACCGCGATCGCCGTCGAGGAGATTGATCGCGCACTTGGCCGAGGGCATGACCCGTTCGATGACTTCGGCGATCGCCTCGAGCACGGCATCGAGCGATGCGTTGGCGGCGATTTTCTCGAACACCCGGCGTTCACCGGCGGCGATCGCCTCGCCGCGCTTGCGCGCCGCGATATCGGTGATGCTCGCGCGAATCAGTCGCCGGTTGAAGCTCGGCAGGCGGACGAAGCGCACCTCGCAGGGAAGTTGCCGCCCGGTCGAGTCACAGTGCACCCATTCGAACACCGGGGCTTCGCCGCCGAGGGCGCCGTCGATGTAGCCGCGCGTGAAGCCGAACGAGGGGCTGCCGTCCGGCTGTTCCGGGGGGCTGATGGCGGCCGGTCCGCTCGCGAGCAGCGTCGCCCGATCCATCTGAAAGAACCGACAGGCATTGTCGTTGACGTCGACGAATCTGCCCGCATCGACGTCGAAGACCACGATGACTTCGGGCGCGTTCTCGACCAGGGTCCGGTAGCGCGCTTCGCTCTCGCGCGTGAGCTGCTCGGCGATATGGCGTTCCGTGATGTCGCGGATGCAGACCACGTAGCCCTCGCGGCGATGCAGGGTCGCCTTGCTGACCGCAATCTCGAGCGCGATCCGATTGCCGTCCTTGGCCGTACCCCAGGCCTGATGGGCGGCAAGATCGACGTGGGTGTCGTCGATTTTGGTCGCGAGGCGGTCGAGGTAGTCCGCGACGCTGCGCGGGTCGATCTCGGGCAGCAAAAAATCGAGGGTGCGGCCGAGGATCTCGGCCTGCGAGAAACCGAAGATGCGCTCGCCCGTGGGGTTGAAGGTCTCGATATGACCGGAGTCGGAGACGGTCAGGATCGCATCCTTGACGTTGTCGAGGATCGCCTGCAAATGAGAGGCAGTCTCCTCCCGGATCTCGCGCGTGAGGGCCTGCGCCTCGTCCGACATGAGCTGCATCGAACGCACGATGCCGCGCCGCTCGGCATCGACGCGATCGTATTGCTCGCTGACGAGGGCGAGCAAGGAATCGAGGTCGAGTTGCCCGTCGCGCTGCCCGGCATCGGCGATCTGGCGCTCGAGCAGACGATTGAGACTAACCGCTGCCTCTGCGGGCGCGCCGCGCGTTGCGTTGGCATTCTCGCGTGACAATCGTTGGAAACTCCCGCAGCGGGGCCGAGACACCGCGTACCGACCAGAGCGTCATTGTTAGGGGCTTCCCGCAACCCGGGCGTGATGGGCGTCTCGATTTACCCAATAATCGGTTAAATCGCAGTGCCGTCGAGACGAATCCGCGGACCGCCCGGGAGCGTACCCGAACGGCCCAACGTCGCGACCCGTGCGCGACCCTTACTCGACCCTTGCTCGACCCTTAATCGACCCTTACGCGGTCGTTTCCCGGTCCGAGCGCTTGCGCTCGTTTTCCCGCAGGTTGCGCTTGCGCAGCCGGATCGAGGTGGGGGTGATCTCGATCAATTCGTCGTCGTCGATGAATTCCATCGCCTGCTCGAGCGAGAAGCGGATCGGCGGCGTCAGCACGACGTTCTCGTCCTTGCCGGCGGCCCGCATGTTCGTGAGCTTCTTGCCCTTGAGCGGGTTCACGACGAGGTCGTTGTCGCGATTATTGAGCCCGATGATCATGCCTTCGTAGACTTCTTCGCCGGGCCCGATGCAGAGGCGCCCGCGCTCCTGCAGGCTGAACAGCGAATAGGCGAGCGCCGTGCCCTGCCCGTTCGCGATCAGGACGCCCTGCGGTCGCTGACCGAGTTCGCGCTGCACGACGGGGCCGTAGTGGTCGAACACGTGGTGCAGCAGGCCCGTGCCGCGCGTCATGGTGCGAAACTCGGTCTGGAAGCCGATCAAGCCGCGCGACGGGACCATGTAATCGAGGCGCACGCGCCCGCGCCCGTCGGCCTGCATGTCCTTCAATTCCGCGCCGCGGCTGCCCAAGGCCGACATGACGTCGCCCTGGGCATCGCTGTCGCAATCGACCGTGACTTGTTCGTAGGGCTCGTGCGCCGCGCCGTCGATCTGCTTGATCACGACGCGGGGACGAGAGACGGCCATTTCGTAGCCTTCGCGGCGCATGTTCTCGAGCAGCACGCCGAGGTGCAGTTCGCCGCGGCCGAACACCTGGAACTTGTCCGGATCCGCCGTGGGCTCGACGCGCAGCGCGACGTTGTGGATCGCCTCGCGCTCCAGGCGTTCGCGGATCTGCCGGCTGGTCACGAACTTGCCCTCGCGGCCGAGGAAGGGCGAGGTGTTGACCTCGAAGGTCATGCTGATCGTCGGTTCGTCGACCGTCATGCTGGGCAGCGGCTCGACGTTCAGAGGATCGCAGAGCGTGTCCGAGACCTTGGGCTCGGGGATGCCGGCGAAGGCGACGATGTCACCCGCGCCGGCGGACTCGACCTCGACGCGCGTCAAGCCGTGAAATCCGAGCACCTGGGTGATGCGCTCCGAGCGCTGCTTGCCCTCGCGGTTCACGACCGTGACGGCCATGCCTTTCTTGATCGTACCGCGCTTGATGCGACCGACGCCGATTGCGCCGACGTAGCTCGAGTAGTCGAGGAGGGTCACCTGCAACTGCAGACTTCCGGCCTCGTCGACGTCGGGCGGCGGGCAATGATCGACGATGGTCTTGAACAGCGGCTGCATGTCGCCGTCGCGGGCCGCCGGGTCGAGGCTCGAGAAGCCGCGCAAGGCCGAGGCGTAGACGACGGGGAAATCCAGCTGCGCGTCGGTCGCGCCCAGTCGATCGAACAGATCGAAAGTCTGATCGAGCACCCAGTTGGGGCGTGCCTCGTCGCGGTCGATCTTGTTGATCACGACGATCGGCCGCAGACCGTGTTTGAAGGCTTTTTGGGTCACGAATCGCGTTTGCGGCATCGGGCCGTCGACGGCATCGACGAGCAGCAGGACGCAGTCGACCATCGCGAGCACGCGCTCGACTTCACCGCCGAAATCGGCGTGTCCGGGCGTATCCACGATGTTGATGTGGTAATCGCCCCAGTTGATCGCCGTGTTCTTGGCGAGAATGGTGATGCCGCGCTCGCGCTCGAGGGCGTTCGAGTCCATGACGCGCTCCTGCAAATCCTTGCGCGCATCGAGCGTGCCGGATTGGCGCAAGAGCTGGTCGACCAGCGTGGTCTTGCCATGATCGACGTGCGCGATGATGGCGATGTTGCGAAGTTTCTGCGTCATGGAGCGGCCCTGCGAAACCGCCCATTATAGGAGCTTACAGGTCGTCCCGCCGCACTATTTGGCGACCCGCCAGCCCGGTTGGCGGCCCGCCGCGCCCCGGTGCGGTGCCCGGTGCGCGGTGCCTCCAGGCTACTTGCCCGCGGGAGGCTCCTCGACCAGGACGGGGATCGTAAATTGGCGCGTCTCGGTGATCTCGTCGTGGGTGAGGTCGACGCCCAGGCTCAACAGCAAGACGCCGGTCTTCGTCGGGGTCACGCGGATGCTGCGCCGGTACACCTCGTCGGGCGCCATCGGATCGAGCGGGCTCGCCGCGCTCTCCGGCAGCGGCTCGAAGCCCTCGGCGGAGGTGATCGACACCTTGCCACCGTCGGCCGGTACCTGGGGCAGCACGGCCAGATCGATCGCCAGCGGCGTACCCACCCGGGGCTTGGCCGCCAGATCGAACTTCAGGGCAACGGGGACGGTGGATTTGCCCAAGGTCACGGCGCTGACCATGCCGGCCGTCTGCTCGGCGACCGAGGGACCTTTTTTCGCGGCGGCGCCGGGTTTGCGCGCCGCTGGGTGCTGGCTCGGCGTGTTGCTCGCCGCGGGATCGCTGCCGCCCCCGCAGGCACTCAAGCACAGCGCCACCGCGCCCGCCAACAGCCCCGCCTTGGTCCTATCGCCCTGAATCATCGAAGTATGATCACCAAATCGGTCGCCGACCACAACCTGCCCATCGCGCAAGTCGACGGTCCGTCACAGTCGGGGCGCCTTGGCGCTCCCGCCTCTCATAGCTCGAGGATGGGCCCGCGCACGGCGGTCAGCTGCTCGTCGAGCGCGCGATAATGCTCCTCCCAGTAGCGCGGCTCGGCGAACCAGGGGAAGGCCTTGGGGAAGGCCGGATCCCCCCAGCGGCGCGCGAGCCAGGCCGTGTAATGGATCATCCGCAGCGCCCGCAGCGGCTCGATCAGCGCAAGCTCGCTGCGATCGAACGGCGTGAATTGCTCGTAGCCGGCCACCAGATCGCGCATTTCGCTGCGCATTTCCTGCGGACCGCCGGCCAGCAGCATCCACAGGTCCTGGATCGCGGGACCCGTCTGGCAATCGTCGAGATCGACGAAATGCGGACCGAGATCGGTCCACAAAATATTGCCGCGATGGCAGTCCCCGTGGATGCGTCCGAGCCGTGCGCCGCCCCAGCCCTCGGCGCGCGTCTCGACTTCGCCGAGCAGCTCTTCGCTGACGTCGTAGTATTTGTCGGCGAGGTAGTCCGGCATCCAGTCTCCCTCGAGCACGGTGTCGCGCGCGCGCCGACCGAGTTCCTCGAGCGAGAGCCGCGCCCGGTGCGCGAAACGATCCGCCCGGCCGACCGCATGGATGCGTCCGAGGAAGCGGCCCACCCATTCCCGGTCCGTGGTGGTTCCCAGCTCCGGCCAGCGCCCGCCGCGCCGGGGGAAGACGGCGTAGCGAAACCCGCGATGCCGGTGCAGGGATTCCCCGTCCGTCACCAAGGGGGCGACGACCGGGATCTCCTGGGCGGCGAGCTCGAGCGCGAAGGCATGTTCCTCGCGGATCGCCGCATCGCTCCAGCGTCCGGGGCGGTAGAACTTCGCGACCACGGGCGCATCGTCGTCCCGGCCGATTTGATAGACGCGGTTCTCGTAACTGTTGAGCGCGAGCACGCGCCCATCGCAGCGAAAGCCGGCGGTCTCGAGGGCGTCGAGTACGGCCTCAGGCGAGAGCTCGGCATAGGGAGTATCCTCGGGCATCGGGCGGCAGTCTACACAGGTTGCCGTCCCTTCCCCGGCTACGGCACGCTGCTAGACTAAGGCCCATGAGATTGCCCCGCCCCAAATCCCTGAGCGGACTGATGCTGATCGGTTTCACGATCGTGGCCGCACCCCTGTTGTTTGCGATCGTGAATGCGGCGCTGCAGATGAACCGGCTCTCGAATCGCAGCGAACAGCTCGTGATCCACGGCATGCAGGGCACGCGCAACAATCAGGTCTTGTTCGAGCAGATCAGCGCCCTCGAACGCACCGCGCGGCTCTATCAGATCATCGGCACGGCCGACCTCCTCGAAGTGTATGCGCGCAACAACGCCCGGCTCGATGCCGCGGCCGAGGAGCTGCGCCGGCTGCCCGTCGATGTGCAGTCGGATAAAGACCTGCGATCGTTGCAGGCGCAGACAGCCCATCTGCTCGAGGAGCTGCGCGGTGCGCCGGCCAATTCACCGCGCGTGGCGGCGGCGGTCGACAGCTTTCCGCAGATCTCCGATCTCGCCTCGAAGGTCTCGGATCGGACCAACGTCGAGATCGACCGTCAGCTCAGCAGTCTGCAGGAGCAGGCCGAGCGCGCCCAGCGGCACTTGTTCTGGCAGACCTTGTTGCTGATCCCGATGACGCTCGCGGTCGTGGGGCTGTTCACGTATCTGTTCGGGCGTCCGATCCGCGCGATCGACCGGGCGATCAGCGAACTCGGCCGGGGCACGTTCTCGCGTCCGATCGCGATCGACGGCCCGGCCGACCTCGAGCGCTTGGCGGCGCAGCTGGAATGGCTGCGCGGTCGTCTGCTCGACCTCGCGCAGGAAAAGAATCGTTTCCTGCGACATATGTCGCATGAACTGAAGACGCCGCTCGCCAATATTCGCGAAGGAACGGAACTTTTGATGGATGGCGCCGTCGGTGAGCTGCAAAGCGGCCAACGGGAGGTAACCGCCATCTTGCGGGAAAACGGCATGAAGCTTCAACGTCTGATCGAAAACCTGCTGTCCTTCAGCGCCTGGCAGGCGAAGAGCGTCGGCCTCGAAATCAGCGAATTCAAGCTGCGGCCGCTGATCAAGACCGTGCTCGAGAATCAGCAGCTGACCCTGGTCGCCCAACGCGTGCGCCTCGACGTGCAGGTCGAGGATCTGACGCCCATGGCCGACCGCGGCAAATTACGTCTGATCCTCGACAACCTGCTCTCGAATGCGATCAAGTTCACGCCCCGCGGGGGCACGATCTCGATCCATGCGCGCAAGGAGCGGGAGCAGCTGCTGATCGACGTCATGGACAGCGGCCCCGGCATTCCCGCCGAGGAGCGCAACCGGATCTTCGAGGCCTTCTATCAGGGCAAGACCCCCCAGGGCGGTCACGTCAAGGGGACGGGCATCGGCCTCTCGGTCGTGACGGAATTCGTCAACGCCCATGGCGGCAGCGTCGAGATCCTCGAAGCCAAGAGCGGCGCGCATTTTCGCGTCCGTCTGCCGCTGCGCCCCGTCGCGGCCATCTCCCCGGAGAAGGCCCATGCGGCATAGACCGGTGCGACTGCGCAGCGCCACCGTCGCCCGGGCGGCGTTCGCCCCGGCCGCCCTCACCCTCTCCCTGGCCGTGCTGGCCGCTCTGACCGCCTGCGGCGAGAACGGCGGCGTGAAGACGCCGCGCCCGGCGCCGACCGTGGTCGCGCCCGTCGATGCGGGGGCGATCGGCCCGGTGCTCGAACTGATGAGTTCGCTGCTCCAGGGGGATCCGGCGAGGCAGGCGGAGCTGTTCCAGCAGGCCAAGGATGCCGCGGAGCTCTCCCCGACGACCAGCAACCGTCTGCGCTACGCGCTGGCGCTCGCGACCCCGGGCCACAGCGGGGCGGATCCCGTCGCAGCCCAGCGACAGTTGTCGGAATTGCTCGCCAGGCCCGAGACTCTGTTGCCGGTCGAACGCATGCTCGCCACCGTGGAACTCAAGGAGGTCGAGCAGCAGCTGGTCCTGCTCGCCGACGCCAAACGTCTGCGGGACGAGGATGCCGTGCGTGACACGCATGGCGACAAGCTCGCGACGATCAATCGGCGTCTGGCGGCGGAAACTGATGAAAATGCGCGCCTGCGCAAAGCATTGGACGAGGCTAGAGCGAAGCTGGAAGCCGTGACCCATATCGAGCGGTCGATCAACGATCGTGGCTCCAGTGTTCCGACGAACCCTTGAGCACCCGGTATCTGCAGGAGATCGCCCTTGAACGCCTATTCGAACGCCGCAACGACCTCACTGTCCTTCGGCCTGCCCTCGGGCCGCCGGGACGTCCCGCCGCAAAAACGCAAGGCACGCATCCTCGTCGTCGATGACGATCCGGGGCTGCTGCGCCTCCTGACGATCCGCCTGCGCGCCGAGAGCTACGACGTCGAAGCGGTCGAGAGCGCGGCCGCGGCATTGGCCGCCTGCATCCGCTTCCGCCCCGATCTCGTGATCACCGATCTGCGCATGGACAACATGGACGGCATCGGGCTGCTCAAGGAGCTGCAGAGCCGGTGGCCGGGCCTGCGCGTGATCATCCTGACCGCGCACGGCACGATCCCCGATGCCGTGCATGCCACGCAGAGCGGCGCATTCGGCTTTCTGACCAAGCCGGTCGACAAGCAGGAACTGCTCGACCACGTGCAAAAGGCGCTGAAGTTCTCCGGCTTCGCGCACGTCGACGAGGACTGGCGCGCCAGCATCATCACGCGCAGCCAGATCATGGAGGACAAGCTCGCGCAGGCGAACATGGTTGCCGGGACCGACGCGCGCGTGCTGCTGACCGGTGAGAGCGGCACGGGCAAGGAATTGCTCGCCCGGGCGATCCACGAGGCGAGCCCGCGCAAGCACAAACCGTTCGTGACGATCAACTGCGGCGCGATCCCCGAGAATCTGCTCGAAAGCGAATTATTCGGCCAGGAAAAGGGCGCCCAGGAGAAGAGCGCGGCGGCGGGCGCGGCCCGGCAGCAGCTGGGTCTGTTCCAGTCGGCCGAGGGCGGCACGGTGCTGCTCGACGAGATCGGCGACATGCCCATGCGCCTCCAGGTCAAGCTCCTGCGCGTGCTCCAGGAGAATCAGATCCGCCCCGTCGGCGCCGGCGAGCCGGTCTCGGTCAACGTGCGCGTGATCTCGGCCACGCATCGCGACCTCAATCAACTGATGATCGGCGGTCAGTTCCGCGAGGATCTGTACTATCGTTTGAACGTCGTGCACATCGAGATCCCGCCGCTCGGCAAACGCCGCGAGGACATCCCGCTGTTGGTCGCGCACTTCCTCGAACAACTCGCCAAGGAAATCGGCCAACGCAAGATCTACGCGCCCGAGGCGGTGGAGTTGCTCGCGACCGCCGAATGGCCCGGCAACGTGCGCCAGCTCTACAACGTCGTGCGCCAGAACGTCGCGCTCTCGCACGGGCCCATCATCACGGCCGAAGTCGTCCAGCAATCCCTGGGCGGCGGCTCGACGCGTCTGCCGTCCTTCGACGAGGCGCGCGATGAGTTCACGCGCAACTATCTTTCGCAGATCCTGCAGATCACGACCGGCAACGTCAGCCAGGCGGCCCGCCTCGCGAAACGCAATCGCACGGACTTCTACAAGTTGCTGTCGCGCCATCAGCTGCTGCCGGACGACTTCAAGAAGACCTGACGCTCGCGGGTGTCATGAACCGCGGGAATAAAGCGGCCGCCGCGGTCAGCGCGCGACGGGCCGCGGAGCTGGTGCAGTCGGACCAATGGATCGATTACGGCTTCGGCCTCGCCCAGCCGGATCTGTTCGATCGCGCCCTGAGCCTGCGTGCCTCCGAATTGTCGCGCGTCAAGATCCGCTCGGCGCTGACGCTGCGCCCGCGCGCGGTACTCGAAGCGGATCCCGAAGGCCGGCATTTCCTGTACTTCAACTGGCACTTCTCGGGTTACGACCGCAAACAACACGACCTCGGCCGCTGCAACTACATCCCGATGAATTTCGGCGAGGCGCCCGCCTACTATCGGCGCTTCCTCGAGCCCGTCGACCTCGTCTGCATCAAGACCGCGCCCGTGGACGCCGAGGGATTTTTCAACTTCGGCTGCAGCACCACGTATCTAGCAGCGCTGACCGAGCGCGCCCGACGCATCGTCGTCGAGACCTGCGCGAGCGTTCCGCGCGTGCCCGGACCCGGCAACGGCATTCATGCCAGCCGCGTCGACTACGTCATCGAGGGCGACGGCGCCGATCTGCCGACGCTCGCCGCCGCTCCGATCCAGGAGGTCGAGCGAGCGGTGGCGCGCCAGATCGCCGCGCAGATCGAGGACGGCGCCTGTTTGCAGATCGGCATCGGCGGCATGCCGAATGCGGTGTGTTCCCTGCTGCGGGAGGCGAACGTGCGGGAGCTCGGCGTGCACACGGAGATGCTCGTCGACGGCATCGTGGATCTGATCGAAGCCGGCGTCGTGACGAACAGCCGCAAACGCCTCGATCCCGGCGAGACGGTGTTCTCCTTCGCAGTGGGTTCGAAGCGGCTCTACGAGAAGCTGGCCGGGACCCCGGGCATGCGCGCCTGCCCCGTCGATTACACCAACCTGCCGGACAACATCGCGCGCAACGACCGGGTCGTCTCGATCAACAACACCACCCAAATCGATCTGCAGGGACAGGCGGCATCGGAGTCCAGCGGCTACCGCCAGGTCAGCGGCACCGGCGGCCAGCTGCAGTTCGTGCGCGGAGCCTATAGCTCGGCGGGCGGCCAGTCGTTCATCTGCTTAAGCTCGATCTACGAGAAGGCCGGCCGACGCGAGAGCCGTATCGTCGCCACCTTGACGCCCGGCAACATCGTCACGACGCCGCGCACCGACGTCATGTACGTGGTCACCGAGTACGGCATGGTCAATCTCAAGGGCAAGAGCGTCGCCGAGCGCGCGAGCGCGCTCATTTCGATCGCGCACCCGGACTATCGCGAGGCTTTGGCGCGCGAGGCCCGGACGAAGAACTTCATTCCGCGGGGCTACTGGTAGAAATCGCGGACCGCCGCCACGACATGGGCGAGTTGCGGCTCGGTGAGCTCCGGAAAGATCGGCAAGGCCAGGGTCTCCAGCGCGGCGCGTTCGGACTCGGGGAAATCGCCGGTGCGATACCCGAGGTAGGCGAAACATTGCTGTTGATGCAGGGGCACGGGGTAGTAGATCTCGGTCCCGACGTTGCGCTCGCCCAGAAACTTCTTGAGCTCGTCGCGCCGCTGCGCGCGCACGATGTATTGGTTGAAAATGTGCCGGCCGCCCGGGATCTCGACCGGTGTCGCGAAGCGCCCGTCGAGTTTCGCGGCGCCGAACGCGGCATCGTAGTACGCGGCGTTGCGACGCCGGCCGTCGGTCCACGCATCGAGATACTTCAGCTTGACGCGCAGCACCGCGGCCTGCAGTTCGTCGATCCGGAAATTACCGCCGATGAACGAATGGTAATATTTGGGCTTGCCGCCATGCACCCGCAGAATGCGCAGATGCTCGGCGAGCGCTGGATCGTTCGCCGTGCACAAGCCTGCATCGCCGAAAGCCCCGAGATTCTTGCTCGGGAAGAACGAGAAACAGCCGACGTCGCCGAAGGAGCCGACGCGCTGGCCGCGATATTCGGTGCCGATCGCTTGTGCGGCATCCTCGATGACCTTGAGCCCGTACTGCCGCGCGCTCGCGAGCAGGGGCGCCATGTCGGCCGACTGTCCGTAGAGATGCACGGGCATGATCGCGCGGATCCGGCCGCCCGTCCGGCGATTGACGAGCACCCCATCGCGCATTTCGCCCTGTGCTTCGAGCAAGGCCTGAACCGCGACCGGCGAGAGATTGAAGGTCACCGGATCGATGTCGCAGAACAGCGGACGGGCCTGCAGACGGGCGATCGTTCCGGCGGTGGCGAAAAACGTGAAAGGCGAGGTGATCACCTCGTCGCCGGGGCCGATGTCCAACGCCATGAGCGCGAGCAGCAAAGCATCCGTGCCGGAGGACACGCCGATGCCGAAAGCGGCGCCGCTATAGCGGGCGATTTCCTCTTCGAGGCCGCGCACGTGTTCGCCCAGGATGAATTGTTGGCTTGCACAGACTTGATCGATGATCGGCATGACCGAGTCACGGATTTGTAAGAATTGCGCCTTGAGATCGAGCAAAGGGACGGTGGTCATGGTCGCTTAGGATACCATTTTGGTGCGCGAGATCGTTTTGGTGCACGCATCCGCCCATAAACCGCGGCAGGCGTAGGGACGCCCCCCGGTTTTGCGGAAATAGTTCACGCATTGGATGATCAGGTTCATCATAATGATTCGGATTATGTCGCCCAAGTTCGCTGTCTTGCAGCGATCGGGGCCCATGATGCTCGTTTCTTTCGTAATGGATGGCTGATGGCGCAACCGGTATTGGTCAAGCAGAGCTTTCTGATCGCACTTTTGACCGGTGCACAAGCCGTCATGCCGGCCGTGGTCGCGGTACTGTTTCTGTACGCGTCGATCCTCGCTTTCGGCGAAGAGTTCGACCTGTCGAACGTCACGGTCGTGCTCGTGCTGTGCCTGACGATGGTACGGCCGCCGCGTGAGGTCAGCATCCAGCTCACGTCGGAACGGACGGCCGCGGTCGCCGACGTGCTGTTTCATTGGTGCCTCCTGTTGCTCGTCCTGCTCGCAATTCGGTATTTGACCAAATCGCTCGACGCGTATCCGCGCGGGGTGTATGTCGCCTGGGCCCTGGTCACGCCCGTCGGCCTCGTTGCCACGACGCTCGTGATGCAAGGGGTGATGCGCCGTTTCCTGATGAGCGCGTTCGGCAATCGCAATGCCATCTTCGCGGGCTACAACAACAGCAGTCTCGAACTCGCCAAGCGCCTGCAGCGCAATCCAGGGATGCGCATCGAGGTCGCCGGATTCTTCGACGATCGCAGCGTCGATCGACTCGCGATGGAAGCCGACACCCGCCTCGTCGGCTCGCTAGCCGACGTCGCACGCTACGTCAACGAGAACGGGGTGGACATCATTTTCGTCGCCCTGCCGATCCGCCACATCCAAAGGGTCATGAACCTGCTCGACGATTTGCGCGACACCACGGCCTCGATCTACTACGTGCCGGATATCTTCGTGTTCGACTTGATCCAAGCCCGGTCGGGCGAGATCCACGGCATCCCCGTCGTCGCGATGTGCGAAACCCCGTTCTACGGTTATCGGGGCGTCGCCAAGCGGCTCACGGACATCGCGTTCTCTGCCGGGATCCTGCTGATGACCTTGCCGGTGCTGGTCATCGTCGCCGTGTCGGTCAAGCTGTCCTCACCGGGCCCGATCATCTTCAAACAGCGCCGCTACGGCCTCGACGGCCGGGAGATCCAGGTCTACAAGTTTCGCACCATGCGCGTGACCGAGGACGGCACGAAGATCCGCCAGGCCTCCAAGACCGATTCCCGGGTCACCCGGATCGGCAGCATCCTGCGCCGCTCTTCGCTCGACGAGCTTCCGCAGCTGATCAACGTGCTGCAGGGGCGGATGAGCCTCGTGGGTCCCCGTCCGCACGCAGTGGCGCACAACGAGGAATACCGCAAGTTGATCAAGGGCTACATGGTGCGACACAAGGTGCTGCCCGGCATCACCGGACTCGCCCAGGTCAACGGCTGTCGGGGTGAGACCGCCCAGCTCGAGGACATGCAGGCGCGGGTCAACTACGACCTCGATTACCTGCGCTACTGGACCCCGATGCTCGACATCAAGATCCTGTTCCTGACGATATTCAAGGTGTTTCGCGACGAGAAGGCCTACTAGCCCCGCTCGATCGCCCCGCCGGCGATCACGAAGCCGTCCGCGATCCGATAGGCCCCGCGCAGCGGGAACGCCGTATGGTGTGCGACGAGCATCGCGCGCTCCGGGCGCAGCATCCAGATCCCCGTGGTCGCCGGCCAATCGGGCAGCTCGATCGCCGCGTCCTGGAAGTAAAGCCATTGACGCGTGAGCGGGTACTGGAGCTTGTAGAAAGCCTCCTTGACGGCGAACACCAGGGTCGCCGCGATGCTCGCTTCCGCAAGGGCGAGCCGCCCCAGCCAGGCCCGTTCGGCGGGCACGCAAATCCGCGATTGCAGGGACGCGCCGACGCGCCCCGCTTGTTCGACATCGAGGCCCAGCCCCAGGAATCGGCGGCTCTCCCCCACGACTGCCGCACAGAGCCCCTCCGTGTGCGTGATGCTGCCGACCGTGCCCGCAGGCCAGAGGGGCTCCCGATTGGCGCCCACCCGGACGGGCAAGCCCGAGATCCCGAACTCCTGGAGTGCCCGGCGTGCGCAGGCCCTGCCCGCGGCGAACTCGCGGGCGCGATTGGCAACGGCTCCCGTGCCGAGATCGGCCTCTTCCTCGGGCAGCAAATCGGCGCGCGCGCCCGGCACTCGCGTCTCCGCCACGACGACGCCCGAGGGAAAGAGCGCGGCGAGCTCATTCGAAATCCTGGGTCCCGGTGCATCCTCCATCGGGCTATGGTACGTGAACGGCGTCGATGGATCGGTTCGGCAATACCCTCTAAGATCATTCTCAGCTATGAGGCCATCATTCAAGGAAATGCCGTGAAGTCGCTTTGGGAAACGATCACGGAGTCGAATCCGGCGACACCGGGCGCTTTCCATGCTCGCCTCGCCACGGTCGCGGTGCGCGAACTGGCCGGCGGATCACTCTTCGGCGACGCGCTCGAACGACTGCGGGGACAATGCGTCATGCTGGCCACGCGCGAACAGTTGGGCGCGGCGCTCGCTCTGATCGAACTCGACGGCGTGGCGCGCCGTGTCGTGCTCTGCACCCCCGATCTCGATGCCACTCAGCTGCGATTCGTCGCCGAGGCCGCCGGAGCGCAGTGGCAGGTCACGGACGATCCCTCCACCCCGCCGACCCCCGGACTGCCGAACTTGCTCGTCCCCACCCGTCCCGGTGGCGAGCCCCCGTCGCGTCGTGCCAGCGAGACGACCGAGTGGATCCTGTTGACCTCCGGCACGACCGGGACCCCGAAACTCGTCTCCCATACTCTCGCGAGTCTCGCGGGTGCATTGCCGCGGGCCATGCCGACGGGCGGTGAGACGGTCTGGAGCACCTTCTACGACATCCGCCGTTATGGGGGATTGCAGATCTATCTGCGCGCTGTCTTGAGCGGCAGTTCGCTCGTGCTCTCCTGCCCGGAGGAATCCGTGCAGGAGTTTTTCCTGCGCGGTAGCGCCGCGGGCGTGACCCATATTTCCGGCACGCCGTCGCACTGGCGCCGGGTGCTGATGAGCGGCAGCGCCCGGACCCTGCGCCCCGACTATGTGCGCTTGTCCGGCGAAGTCGCCGACCAGACGGTGCTCGATCATCTGCGGGCCAGCTACCCGGATAGTCGCATCGGCCATGCGTTTGCGTCGACCGAGGCCGGCGTCGCTTTCGATGTCAACGATGGGCTCGCGGGCTTTCCGGCCGAGTATCTCGATGGCGCGCGCAACGGCATCGAGATGAAGGTCGAGGAAGGCACGTTGCGCATCCGCTCGGAGCGCAACGCCCGGCGCTACGTGGGCCATTCCGCCAACTCGCTCGCCGGGGAGGATGGCTACGTCGACACCGGCGATCTCGTGGAATTGGTGAACGGGCGCTATTACTTTCGAGGCCGCAAGAGCGGCGTGATCAATGTGGGCGGCCTCAAGGTCCACCCCGAGGAAGTCGAGTCCGTGCTCAATACCGATCCCCGTGTGCGCATGTCCTTGGTGCGTGCGCGCCGCAATCCGATCACCGGCGCCGTCGTCGTCGCCGACGTCGTTCTCCAGGAGCCCGCGCAAGCCGACGGCGAAGCGGCCTCGGCGCAGATCAAGCGCGAGTTGATCGAGGCCTGTCGCGCCGCCCTGCCCGCCCACAAGGTCCCGAGCGCGCTACGCTTCGTGCCGGCGTTGGAGCTGACCGCGGCCGGCAAGCTGGTGCGCCCCGGTGCGTAACGTCATCGTCACCGGCGGCAGCCGCGGCATCGGCCTCGCGATCACGACCCAGTTGGCGGCGACCGGTTACCGGGTGATCGCCGTGGCCCGCAAACCCAGCGATGCCCTCACGGCCGCGAGCGCCGAGGCGAAAAGCGCAGGCGTCGGCGCGATCGAGTTTCGGGCACGCGATCTTGCCGATACGACGGGCCTTGCGGCCTTCGTCCGCGAGCTGCGGGGGGACTTCGGGCCGATCTATGGGCTCGTCAACAACGCCGGTCTCGGCACGGGCGGCATCCTCGCCAACATGCCCGATCGGGACATCGAGCGACTCGTGCAGCTGAACACGGTCGCGCCGATCCTGCTGACCAAGTACGCCTCGAAGTCGATGATGATGGAACGCAGCGGACGGATCATCAACGTCGCCTCGATCGTCGCGAGCACCGGCTACACGGCGCTGTCGGTCTACAGCGCGACCAAGGCCTCGTTGCTCGGGTTCACGCGCTCCCTCGCGCGCGAGCTCGGTCCCTTAGGGGTGACCGTCAATGCCATCGCGCCAGGCTACATCGCCACCGACATGACCCAGGAGCTCAGCGAGGAGCAGCGCGAAAAAATCGCGCGGCGCAGCGCGCTCAAGCGCATGGCGGAGACCATCGACATTGCCCGCGGAGTGGAATTCCTGCTCGGCGAGGGCGGCCGCAACATCACGGGCACCACGCTCACGATCGATGCGGGGAATACGGCCTGAGCCACCTAGATCCGGATCTTCCCCTCGGCGAGTGCGGCATACATCGCGGCATCGACCGGCACATAGGCCTTTACCCGGGGATCATCGAAGTACAGCGGATCGCCGACCCGTTCGGGATCGTAACCCTCGCGCAGCAGTTCCTGTTTCTTCGGCTTGAACGTACCGGTCGCCGCGAGCGCGGGCAGCAGGCGCAGGAACACGGGTCGCGCATAGGCGGGCAGCCGTTCGGCGACGGCGGCGCGAAACACCGGTAAATCGAATCCGTCGGCGACCACGAGCGCCGCCATCCCGGCGCGTCCGTCGGTGGCCGGAACCTGCACGCCGAACACGACGGCCTCGCGCACGCCCGGGATCGCGCTCAGGGCCGAGACGACTTCCGCGGTGGAGACATTCTCGCCCTTCCAACGAAAAGTCTCCCCGACGCGATCGACGAAGTAGTAAAAGCCGCGCGCGTCCTGGCGCATCAGATCGCCCGTGCGATACCAGAGGTCGCCGGGGACGAACACGTCGCGCAGCAACTTGCGGTCGCTCGCCGCGGCGTCTTGATAGCCCTCGAAGCGCCCGCCGCGCTGCGCGTCCCCGCCGACCAGTCCGATCGCCTCGCCAGCCTCGTCGGGCCCGCAGGCCTGACAAAAGCCGGCCGGATCGCGAATCGGATCGCCGCCGTCCGCGTCGATGCGCACCAGGGCCACGGGCAGGCGCGCCGCCAGGAACGGCGGAATCCGGCCAATCGCTCCGGGCTCACCCTCGCAGTTGTACAGGGAAAAGTTACCCTCGGTGGAGGCGTAATATTCGAGTATCCGCGGCACGCGGAAACGCGCTTGGAACGGGCGCCAGACCTCCGGACGCAGGCCGTTGCCACAGGCAATCCGTAAGCGGTGCTCGGTCTCCTCGGGCCGCTGCGGCGCATTGACGAGGTAGCGGCACAACTCGCCGATGTACTGGAACAAGGTGCATTCGGAATCGCGGACGTCGCGCCAGAAATCGGAGGCGGAAAAACGCTCTCGAATTTCCACGACGCCGCCGCCGACCAAGGTCGCGCCCGTCGCGACGACCCCACCGACGCTGTGATAGAGCGGCAGACAATCATACATGCGATCGTCGGGGCTCACGTCGAGCAGCCCCGCGAACCATTGACTCCATTGCAGCACCCGATGGTGGCTGACCTTGGCCGCCTTCGGCAGGCCCGTCGTGCCCGACGTGTAGATGTAGAGGGCCGTGGCATCGATGTCCGGCAACGCGGCCTCGGTCGTACTCAAGGCCTCGTCGGGCACGCCGGCGAGCACGGGCAGCAGGTCCGGAAACCCGGCGCCGCTGTCGCCATGCACCCAGATCGCCGCCGGCGGCAGGCGATCCCGCACGGCGGTGAGCGTCGCGGCGTAACGGGCGCCCACAAGGATGCACTTCGGTGCCACGATGCGCAGGCAATGCGCGAGCGCCTCACCGGTCAAATGGGTATTGGCGAGCGCGACGATCACGCCTATGCGCGTCAGCCCCAACCAGACGGCGAGATACTCCGGGCAGTTCCCCATGAGCAGCGAGACCGTCTCGCCGCCGCGCAGACCTTGGGCCCTGCCCCAGCGGGCATATTGGTGCGCGCGGGCGGCGAGCGCGCGGTAGGTCAAGGCGCTGCCGGGTGCTGCCAGGGCGAGCTTGCCCGCGTACTGATCCGCCAGTCGGTCGATCAGCAGCGGCAGCGACAGATCGCGCTCGCGCTCGATCGATGCGGTGCGCTCCAGCGCGCGCAGCCAGGCACGGCGCGCCCACTTGGCGTCGGGTTCAACTCGGGTGCTCACAACTTGCGAACCGTACCACGCCGCGCCGCGGTGTTCGCGCTAAACTGGCGCCCAGTTTTCACGATTTCCGCAGGCTCATGAAACGCGAAACCATCGCCATCCACGGCGGCTTCGATTCCGACCCGGCCACGAAAGCGGTGGCGGTACCCATCTACCAGACGGCCGCCTACTCGTTCGACAGTGCCGAACACGGCGCCGCGCTGTTCAATCTCGAGGTCGAGGGCTACCGCTACACCCGGATCAGCAACCCGACCACGGCCGTGCTGGAACAGCGTGTGACCGAACTGGAGGAGGGCGTCGGTTCCCTGTGCGTCGCCTCGGGCCAGACCGCGCTCTATTACGCCGCCCTCAATGCGACGGAAATGGGGCGCAACATCATCTCCGTGCCCCAGCTCTACGGCACGACCTATACCTTGTTCGCCCACATCTTGCCGAAGCTCGGCGTCGGCGTGAAATTCGCCAAGTCCGACCGGCCGGCCGACATGGAGGCGCTGATCGACGAGAACACGCGGGCGATCTTCTGCGAGACCGTCGGCAACCCGGCGGGAAACGTCTGCGACCTGGAGGCCTTCGCGGAACTCGCGCACCGGCACGGCGTGCCGCTGATCGTCGACAACACGGTCGCCTCCCCGATTCTCGTGCGCCCCGGCGAATATGGCGCCGACATCGTCGTCCACTCGCTGACGAAATTCTTAGGGGGCCACGGCACGAGCTTGGGCGGCGTCGTCGTCGACATCGGCGGGTTCGATTGGAACGCGCAGGCGGCGCGTTACCCGCAGTTCACGACGCCGGACGAGTCGTATCACGGCCTCGTCTACACCGAGCATTACGGCAAGGCCGCCTTCATCGGCCGCTGCCGCAGCGTGTACCAACGCACGATGGGCGCGGTGCTTGCGCCGATGAACGCCTTCCTGCTCCTGCAAGGCATCGAGACCGTGGCGCTGCGCATCGATCGGCATACGGAAAACGCGCTCAAGGTGGCGCATTTTCTGCGTGACGATCCGCGCGTCGAGGCCGTCAACTATGCCGGCTTCCCGGACAGCCCGTACTACCCGCTCGTGCAAAAATACCTCGGCGGGCGCGCCTGCTCGCTGTTGACCTTCGATATACGCGGCGGGTTCGACGCCGGCATGCGGTTTTATGACGCGCTCAAACTCTTCAAGCGGCTCGTGAACCTGGGCGACGCGAAATCGCTCGCCTGTCATCCCGCATCGACCACGCATCGGCAAATGTCGCCGGCGGAACAACTGGCGGCCGGTGTGGGACCGGGCAGCATCCGCCTGAGCATCGGGATCGAACACATCGACGACATCCGCGCCGATCTCGATCAAGCCTTGGCGGCGGCGACGCTGTGAGCGGAACGGGGCTGCCAGGCGCGATTCCCGCGCTCTTTCCGACGCTCGCCGAACGCCGGCGCATCGAGGATCGGCTCACGGTCCTGTTGAGCGAGACGCTCACGCGCCTGCAAGCCGGACCGGTGACGCCGACCCTCGATATCGGGAGCTTCCGCGCCGAGCTGCAAACCCATGATTTCCAGCGGCCGAAGCCGCTCGAGGACCTGCTGCGCTGGACCGTGGAGCGGTTGGAGCACGGCATCGTGCAAATGGCGAATCCGCGCTATTTCGGTCTGTTCAATCCGGGCGCGAGCTTCCCGGCACAGTGCGCCGACCGGATCGCGGGCCTGTTCAATCCGCAGCTCGCCAGTTCCGCCTCCTCGCCCGTGCCGGTCGAACTGGAGAGCCATGTGATCCGCGCGATCGCGCGCCGCGCCGGGCTGGCGGAGGGCGCGGGCGGCCATTTCGCGACGGGCGGGTCGGAGGCGAATTACACGGCGCTCCTCTGCGCGCTGACCGCAGCGCATCCGGGATTCGCGGCCGCGGGCGCGCGCGCCTTCAGCGGTCCCGTCAAGTTCTACACCTCCCGGGATTGCCATATCGCCTGGCTCAAGGTGGCACACCAAGCGGGCGTTGGTCGCGACGCGCTGCGGCTCGTCGACACCGACGGCCGGGGGCGCATGGATCCTAGGAGTCTCGCGCGTCTGATCGCCACCGATCGCGCAGCCGGCGCAGTCCCGGTCATGGTGGTCGCGACCGCCGGCACGACGGGGGCCGGCATGATCGACCCCCTGGTGGCCTGCGCCGAGATCGCCGCGGCCGAGGGCTGCTGGTATCACGTGGACGCTGCCTGGGGTGGGGCGGCACTCGCCTCGGGCCGGTTGCGGCCCCTGCTCCAGGGCATCGAACGGGCACGCTCGATCACGATCGACGCACACAAGTGGCTGGCGACGACGATGGGCTGCGCGATGTTCTTGACGACCGACCCCGCGGTATTGTCGGAGGCGTTTCATGCCTCGACGAGCTTCATGCCCTCGAGCCTCAGCGGCGTGGATCCTTACCTGAACTCGGTGCAATGGTCGCGGCGATTCTTGGGGTTGCGGCTGTTCCTGGCGCTCGCGGCCGCGGGCTGGGACGGCATGGGGGCGCATGTCGAACGCAGCGTCGCGGTCGTGGAGAGGATCAAGGAGCGACTCGTGGCGGCCGACTGGTCGGTCGCCAACGACTCCGGCCTCGCCGTGCTCGACGTCGTCCCCCCCGCGGCGCTCGGCGAGGTGCGGACCCTCGTGCGCCGCGTCGTCGCCTCGGGTCGCGCCTGGGTGGCTCCGACGACGTTCGAGGGGCGCGACGTCGTGCGCATCTGCGCGACCAATGGTGAAACCTCGGATGCGGATGTCGAGGAGCTGATCGCCGCCCTGAACGGCCGGTGAGCCACCGCGTGTTTACGCAGAGGGCGGCAGCAGCTTGGTCACCATGCGCGCGATGGAACTCAGGCTGTGAAAATTCTCCGGCGAGATCTCGGTTTGGGGGATCATGAGATCGAATTCGA
>Ga0116231_10002613_pt1 | contig 37635 bp, 27 predicted proteins | sample S1TSphgellanicum_2_FD_89695 | JGI IMG/M metagenome (GOLD analysis project Ga0116231, IMG submission 89695) | Host-associated microbial communities from peat moss isolated from Minnesota, USA - S1T2_Fd - Sphagnum magellanicum MG | ecosystem: Host-associated > Plants > Peat moss > Unclassified...
CATCATTTTTCCTTAGTTCCCAATATGTTCCCTCCAAGTTCCAATTGGTTCTCATAAGGTTCCCATTGTGTTCCCCAAGGGTGTTCCCAATAGCACCTCACTTTAATCCCATATGTTTTGCACAGAGTCCTCCCCTTCTCACCTATATAGCTGGGCAAAAGGGGGAGGCACTTGATTTTTCCATGGCATCTTCTATTTTGGGGGCCCCCATAGTTTCAAATTTTTTTTGGGTGATGGGTCAATCAAATTGGCTCATTGCAAAAAAAGAAAAGTTGGACTTGTGAGGAGGCACTCCCAACTAATTAATATGAAACAGAATAATAAGTACCCCCAGTTTCTATTAGTACACTAAACAGTGTGTAACCCTAGTCTGTAAACAGACATGGTTATATAATTAATGAGTATAAAACATGAAAATTTCCAAACCAATGAGTTTCTTGGATCTCCTGCAATAATATCATTACGTGGCCATAGTAAAAAAATAATACTAATAAATAAATGTAGTATGTTCAGAACCTAAAATATGGAAGAAAATAAAATGCAATTACCAAAACCTATAATAATCTTAAGAAGTTTTTTTTTTTTCCTATATGAAACACCACACTCAGATTTCAGAGCTTGTGCCCCACACTGTGAACCCAACTCTTTGGTCTGGTACTCCGGTCCCGTGAGCATAGGTTAGCATCAAAAGGAAAATATAAGTTATTGGGTTCTTCTTCTTCTTCTTCAGATAGGATAGTTTCTGGAAATTTCAGAAATTAATAGAACTAATAGAAATGGTGCCGAGTCCCATTTAACTGGGGGTACTTGTTCATGCTTCCAGTAATTATTTTAGTGAGGGGGTGTGTGCACAATAGCTTTGTTTTGGGGTTTTTTTTTCCCTTCCAAGAAGAAGCCATTTGATTGGCCTATTACCAATATTTTTGCAACATGGGGCACTCCACAACATACAAGCCTAAATATTCTTCCCTCCCCCAAATAGAAGCATGCTTTGTCATACTCCCCTCCCCCCCCCCTCCAAAACCCAAAAATCCAAAAACCGTAAACCCTAAACTGCAATATGAAGGCTAGTTTAGTCTCTCCCTCTCCTGTATCTATCTTAGTGAGCTCCTCCATAGGAAAAGTGGAATGTCAAAGATCATTTGGGGCCAACATACTTCTTATATGGAAACAAGGGGTGTGTCACACTGTGGCCTTGCCATTTACATTAAAAAGTATCTTAAGGCAAAAGAAGAATTATGGAAATTCAAATATTTCACCATGCAAAAAATATAATCTTAAAAAAAATCCTCTAAAAGAAACCAAAATCCTTTAAGATATAGTAACTCTATAACTAATCTCATATTTCAACACGAGCCGAAATATCATCTTTCAAAAATCCTCATATAAAAATAGACCTACTACCTAGGGGCCAAAATCCCTTAAGCTACTATATACACTATACTGAATCTAAACACAATATCCTTGCCCTTGGTAGGCAAGGCCAACAAAACACATCAACTAGCTGAAAGATCAAGGACCAGGACATCACTCGGGAGATCAGCTATTTCCTCCAGCTTGGTCGAGTTGTCTGATTTTCAGTTTTAAAAGTAGGAAATGGGAACATTTGGAGGTTACCTGCAATTTGGAAGTATGGACCATGGCTGAAGGTCAGAAATGTCCTCCAGTTAGTTCTGACATCTTTAAAGGTTTTTGGAAATCCAATGTAGCAATTCATGTACAAATGGTTCACTCTGCAACTAAATATTTCCATTTACTTCCCCTTTCCCATCATTACCAGCAATTCAAAAGATCCCCCACCATAGTATTATCCCCTTGCGTAGGCAGAGAGCACAGCATGCATGGGACCAAAAGTCCAATTCAATACCAAACAAAAAATTAACAAAAAATCCCGAATGCATAGATTTATATACCACACAAAATGATGACACTCTGTCAAATGGGACAGCAAACAAGCATCCAGATTACTACCAAAGTTTGCAGTTCTCATGTGCATAGAGTCCATCAATTGACAAAATGTGCTCAAATTATAGTCTCCAAAATACAGTAGCTGGTATCAAAGAGGTTAAAAAGCAATTTGACATAAGATATCCTTTTTTCAACAACAAAACCAAACTCCCACCTTGTGCTAATTACTCAGACACCATGTTACACACATTCTCCTGTGGACTCAAGGGGCAACATGCCAACCTGATGACCTTGCTGGGATTTGGCAGAGTATTAGGAGAGCACCTTAAATCCACAAGATCCCATCTTGACAAGAGGAGGTCGTTTTACAACTCTGGGCAAGCTCTTCTTACATTTTCACGAGGGCCTGTTGATTTTTCGTTGCATGTCAGCTATGAGGCTGAGAGATCATTAAGGCACCTTATTCTATTAACACCCCTGTCCACGAGCATTACATAACACAGAGAAAACCTATCTTGGAAACCATGACAATGCATCAGGTATGCATGCAAATGAGGTGAATCTAAGATTGATTTCTCGACAATGACCAACTAATCACCAATTTGATCAATACCCCCAATTCTCACTCTGTTGGCCTTGAACTGATTTACAGGTTGGGATTTGGTTCATCCCCAGAGCGTATAACTATTACCAATGTGCATTTGAGGATGCGTCACATGTCAGGAATCTTTTTATTAAGTGGTTAATTGTGTTGTGGTTAAGTTACCCTAAATAAGTTTAGCTTAATAAATTGTGCTTATTGGTAGATTAGCTCAGAAGAATTGTGTGAATGGAGTTTCAGACCTTTCATGGATTGAGTATTAAACTTATTCAAAACTTGTTTTTTCTGTTGATAAGAATTTTTTATGATGTGTTTATGTAAGTTTTGTTGCAAGGTTTGGCACATGGGTTTGTGTGGTTTTTGTTTTTCAAAGTGTTTGGGTTTGAATTTTTGTCTATTGCAAACGAGTACATTTTTTTTGAATCATTAAACTTTGGCTTAGAGATACCTTAGTTTCATATAGGGGCTGGTTTGGATGTGATGTCTCGTTAAGGATACTTGTGTGTTATATGGTTTTTGTGTTTGTGGACAACAATAAGTGTGGGTGTCAATGTGATAGTGCATGATGTGCGAATATGTGCGTTGTTTTTTGTGCGATAATACCACGAAACATAGGTACCAAAAATCAATACTTTTGTGCAATAGAAAAAGTCTCAGAAGCAAATATTAAACTCTGAAGTTTGACTTGAAACCAATGAGTTTTTTCAACAGATTTTTTTTTTTTTTTTTTGGGGGGGAGGGGGACCAAAAAAATTGTTATTTTATTGTAAATGTGACTAAATTTTCTAATTTTTTGGAAACTTTTTGCCAAATTTAGACTCATCACAAAACAAAATTGAGGGGGGAAAAGAAAACCGCCTCTTGAGCCTTGGAACTCACCCATTTCTTTTCTTGGGTTATTGAAGATTGACTTTCAAGTGAATAAAACGATTAGTTTGCAACTTTTGGAAGCTCGAGGGTTGAGAATGGTCTAATGCAGGTGAAGCACTTATGTGTAGGTAGTAGGGCCAGGGGGCGGGGGTTGGGGCGCGGGGACACATCCTCAACACTAGTTCTTGGAAACCAGCGAAAAGGAAATGAGCAATGAAAGAAGTGCGTTGATTTCAAACAGTATTCTCATTTGTGGTGTATTTGTGCATCGAGTTTTTCCGTACCTATCTTCGAACTCAAAGCTTCTTCTTGGTAGACGCGGGATTCTGTGTACTACGTAGGTAGCCTTTGTTTTAGGTTGGGTGTAAAGAAAGATGTGGGAGAAATTTGGGCGACACGAAGGTTGTTTTGTTTTGTTTTTGAACATTAGTTTGTTTCCTCCTAGATTTCTTCCAATTTTGTGCTTTCATGACGTGGTTTTGGGTTGGTGAGTTGCATATTGGGCCTAGTTTATATCGGTGTCTGGTCTGTTGAAATCATGTTTTTCTAAGACTGACTGAGATTACATTGAGTATTGATTGACGTTTTGTTTGCTTGGTGGGTAGGGGGCGGGTTGTTGTTTTGTTGTGTTTTGGGGGGGGGAGGGTGGGTTTTCTCTCTTACGAAACTTGATTGCTTGCAATAATAATCAGCAGAAGTTGAGGCTCAGGAGAACTTGGAGAAGCTACATGAGCAGTGTCGAGCAACTGGGTAACAGTTGTGGCTCTCTCGGCGGGAGCTAGAAGATGGGTGGCATCCGCACTTGAGCTTTGAGGGGAAGAAGAAGCAAGGAGGGAGAAGGGACAGGGAGAGGTTGTTTCAATATGGGTTGTTGTGTATCATCTCCAGCAGTAGTAGTGGATGGCGAAGACGCGGGAAGAAAGACTAATAAGAAAGTAATGAAGAAAGAGTCGCTGGACGCGTTGTCAACAGAGACGAAGAATGATGCGCTTTTGGCTTTAATCCCCGGTAGAATGTTTGCCAACGGTGCAAGTAACACAGCGTGTGTATTCACGCAACAGGGAAGGAAAGGAACCAACCAGGATGCCATGGTCGTGTGGGAGGTGACTCCTCCTCCTCATCCTCCTCCTTCTCTCTAAACGAACCATACCATACGCGCCTCCCTCCCCTCCCTCCCCTCCCCTCCCTCCCCTCCCCTCCCTCCCTCCCTCCTTCCATGCTTTTCCGACAAAGAAACAAACCCCACTTATAGTGAAGGAACGTACCGGTAGCTGATGTAAATTTAGACATTCGTCTCTGAAGCAGTCACGAATGTATTTAGTAATAGACTGTGGCAACAAAGCCATTCTGATTGCTTCATCTCAAAGACCAGATTCCGGATGGGATGCAGCCATACAAGTGATGTATGAGGCATGTATCACATGGAAAATACATGGAGTCATGACAAGTGAATGAGGGAGTTTTCAGGCTCTCTTGATCTGCTTTCATTAGTCTGTCAGTAATAATAGACTCTAGCTATCTATCTTACACTGATTTCATGGCATGCAGGGTTTTGCAACTATGGAGGACACTGTTTTTTGTGGGGTTTTTGATGGGCATGGTCCTTATGGACATCTTGTTGCCAGGAGGGTTAGAGACTCTTTGCCCTCAAAGCTTGTCCATTACTGGCAGGAAGAATTGGCTGCAAGAAAGGAAAGCAAAGAAGCTCAGAGACAGGAAGGGCAGAACACTGCAGGAGTAGAACTGAAACACAATGGTGCAATTGCTAGCCATGAGACCACAAACAATCAGCCTTTGATGGGAAATCCGCAATGTGTGCAATCAAAGTCCATGCCAAATGGGCTGCTAACACAGCAAGAGAATTTCCCAACTGGTGCAGCAGACGACATGGTGGCCTTGGGAAGTGAGCATGGAAGAGAGCCTGCAATGTTTGGAGCTTGGAAAGAGTCACATTTAATGGCATACAGAGTAATGGACAAGGAACTGTTTTCACATCCGAGTGTTGACTGCTTTTGCAGTGGAACCACAACTGTCACGGTCTTGAAGCAGGTGGGCCAATGTTCCTTCACCATTGCTGGTCCATGTCTCAAAATGGGCATCATCCTTTGACATTTGTGCATATTGCTTACATCAGATGAGCTACAGAACTCAACCCTAATGAATCAGTGCAATCTTTTGAAGGAAGTCTTCACTTGCCTGTAATGTGTCTCTTCTCAGGGCCAACATCTTGTGATTGCAAATGTGGGAGATTCTAGAGCAATTCTGGCAACAAAGGATGAAAATGAGTTGTTGAAAGCCATCCAGCTGACTGTAGATCTGAAGCCCAACTTGCCAAGTAAGCAAACCCACTCACAGGTTCACCTTTTGCTGAGTTGATCAGTTGCTTGTCACATTAACAAGTTGCTTCTGGTTAGTCTTTGCCTTGTTTTCTTCAAATCTTTTTCTAAAGTTTCTTCTGGTGCCATGACATCACAGAGGAGGCAGAACGCATCAGGCAATGCAGGGGCCGAGTATTTGCATTACATGATGAGCCAGAGGTTTCTCGGGTGTGGTTGCCATTTGATGATTCACCAGGTTTAGCAATGGCCAGGGCTTTTGGTGATTTCTGCCTGAAAGATTATGGAGTTATTGCTGTCCCAGAGCTGTCTTACCGCCTATTGACTGACAAAGACCAGTTCATTGTTCTGGCAACTGATGGGGCAAGTCTTTTAGAACCATCATTCCTGCCTTTGAAAATTGCTATCACTGTTCCACACTGGTCAAAGTCTGGCACAGTTAGTTAAAGTATTCCTGAATGCTGCAATATGCTTTGCTGAATGTGAGTTACTAAATTATTTGAGTGCAGATATGGGATGTGCTGAGCAATGAGGAAGTAGTCCATGTCATAGCATCAGCACCCACACGTGCCACAGCAGCCCGAGCCTTGGTGGAGTCAGCTGTTCGTGTTTGGAGGCTCAAATACCCAACCTCCAAAGTGGATGACTGTGCTGTTGTTTGCCTTTACTTGGATCACACAGTGTCAACTTTTGGCCAACTCAAGACAGTAGACCACTCTTCTCCACCATGCCAACCCACCCATCTCAAACACCAGCCTCTAGCTGAAGCACCGCAGATGCTGCCTCTGAATGCGAGTGGCACAGAGAATAGCCCTGTCGTGGGAATTTCTAAAGAAACCCCAAGTTCAACACAGAGCATTGCATCTGCCTCAACCACAGGTAGAGACCCACAAACTTCTGGGTCAGGAATGGGAGAAATCACCATTGGTGAGGCTGCTGAGGCTGCTGAGAAGAGTAATCCACACCAGCAACGCAGTTTAGCACAATGGCTGGGTGCAGATGAGGATGAAGAGTGGTCTGCCCTAGAGGGTGTGACACGTGTCAACTCTCTCCTCAATCTTCCAAGGTTTTCAGCAGGAGACAAGAGATTGGATGGAACTCCAAACGACCTACACAAATAGACATGTGTTCATGCAGAGATAACACTCTTGGCAAGCCCAAGGATAGGAGTGGAAGAGCAAAGCCAATTTTGACACAAATTCTGCCAGCCTCAAACCTGGAAAAGCTGGAGGGAGCCAGATATAGGGCAATGAACTATGGTTTTGTATTATGTAAATCCGTGCTGTAATTTGTGCCTTCATTTTAAACTTTTGAATAGGGTCCATTGCGGTTTGGCTGGTGGTTCACTCTCTTGCAGTCTACTCTAGCCTTCCCTGCTGAACAGCTGTTTGGTTGCAGATGTGGCAGTCTTCCATTTGTACATACAACCCAGAGCTAGGCAATGAGACCTCAGTTTCAACAAGGAATGAGCTGAGGTGATTATTTTGTGTTTTCTGTACTGCTAGAAAACCCTCAATACTGAGCAGAACTCATTATCTCAATATCTCAATTTAAACTTCACATAATCTGCAGCAGTTGAAGCTGTGATGTGGGGACTGATATGAATGTCATTATCCATCTGCTTGATATGGTCAAAAAGACACTCTTTGGCTACCTAGCCCCTGGGCTTTGTAATAGCTGGAAACTTAGTGGACTTGGACAATTTTTCCAGACATGAAAAGGTATGGTTTCTCCAGGACAATCAATAGTTTCGTATTTCATTCATGGGTTTGAAGATTCACTGGACTTTTGATCTGTGAGTAATATATATACAACAAAGTGCAGTTTAGAAGTTGCAGCTTTTGAGAATCAGCTTCACATGCTTAGCTGTAACTTTAAATCCATTGCTTCATCTAAAGAAAAGTACACTCCTTGTGCTTGTTAGACTTCTTGAATGTAGGACACTGTTTCAATGTTTGACTGAGCAACCGAGAGTTGTTGTGTGCTTGAAGTGTTGATTTTCTATTCAAAGTGATCAACACATTTAAAGTGTTGATCACTTGAGGTGTTGCTGTTCTATTACACCTTGACAGTGTGGGGACATGGAGGATGCTCCAAGAGTGTTCAATCAGGATGCACATTGAACATCTCAAGATATTTTCTGCTTGGCAACAAACTCTTTGAAGAAAAGAATGTCATGAAGCCTCCTGACTTACACTTCACCCTTGGAGCTATTGTCTCCTCTTGAAGGTGTGGTTTCATGTCTTTTGACCTTAAAGACTATTGTGTTGCTTGCGAAGGTGGAGAATGTCCACGAGGCATAATAATTGCACATGTCTGATTTTCACCCTTCAAGGAGTTCACATAATGACCTCAATAGTAACACATAACATAAATGTAAAGCACTCAAGAAATTTCCTAATGCATTGGGAGGCACATTATATCCCTGAATATTGCTCTTAATAACAAGGAGAGATATTATGCCTACTCCTTAAGAGTTAGTTGCATCTTGTGCCTATATGCAGATGAAGGATCCCTCCCACTCTTATGGAGTATAGGTGTAAGAACGCTCTCCCCCCTCCTACAGCCTGTGATCTGTACATGTAGATTCATGATAGCCTTTGTCTAATGCTTTATGATCAGTAAAACCCACTGGTGGGGACAGTCACAAGATGTGGGCCTGGATGGACTTGGCTACTGCCTCGTCCTAGGCCCCTTATTTGGGGCTTTACCTATGCATGGCACATCATGTATTCAAAATGATTGTACTCATGCACAACCCATACTCCAAGGATTGCAAACAAGAGATTGTGTGGCCACATTCTTAACACTCTTTTTTTTGCATCCTCTCTGGCCCCATCTTTGACATGCATATCTATTGTGCAGAAAATCAGTGACGCCAAATTAGGAAGTGCAAGATTCTGAATAGTACACCTTTGCCTTCTTCAAATGCCATGACAGTAACGCATGAAATTAACAATGTGTGAATGTGACAAAGGATGGCCTCCTATTGCAATTGGAGCTTGGGATGTACTATATATATATATATATATATATATATATATGTATGTATGTGTCGCTCAGTGGTGTTTTGCTTGTTGAAAAGATCCAACCAAAAGTGCACAATAGGACCCGCCTCTTCAATTCTTACTGCTGATGAAAGTGTAAAAGTACCAAATTTACGAAGAGGCTAACTCTATTAGCCTATTCTATCTTTACTAACCTAAGATTTTGTCACAATTAAGGTCCATTCACACTTGGTGTTAGGGACTCTAGTGTTGAGTCCCTTAATGGCATACTAGTCATTTAAGACTTAAACTTATTTATTATGAAGATTTTATGTTAAACTAACATTCACTTAACATTAAGCCATTGCCCATTTAACATTGGGTGCCACCTAGGATGCCACCTAGATCTTCATTTAACATTGATTTAACATCAAGTGTGAATGCACCATTAGGAACATAGATATCAAGGCCCACCATTCCCAATTGAGTTGTAAATATCTCTTATAAGCAACTCAACTGCACAAACTATTTCTTCCCATGGCTTGTTTCCACTTTGTTATTGGGTCCTTTTGTGCTCCTTTGATGCCTCCCAAGTTGTTGGGTTCGTGTCAAGGGTTAGTAAGGATATTTTTATTTCATTTAACCCTCTCTCTCTTGATTTTGGGGTTAACATGATTAAATATTGTCGACTCATGTTCAGCATTAATTAATTCCTAAGATGGCTAGTCAAACCAAAAAAAAGAAAAAAAACTAAGAGCAATTTGCTGAAATTCTATAGAATTGAACCTATTTCAAAACACAAGATAGCTTTGAAACTTCCTAATGCACTTACAATGGGGTTAATTTCACCCTATGTTGAATGGTTCACATTAGTTTTTCAAACTCCACAAAAGTTTGGGCAGCTTGGGGAAACTTAGGAATTAAAAACCTTTCCCAAGGGGCACGGGGTGGGAAGTATTTTAACCTTTTGAAATAAAGAGGTCAAACTAACCTCCTTAATCCACACTAACTTGATCCAAAATCTAGAAAAATGAAGATATTTATTTCTAGGTTTAAGATATCTCAACAAAAATTTCCCCTAAAACCCTCCAATACCATGTCATTTGACAAGTTAGTTACTCCTCGTTTTGTGTGAATAACATATAACATTAGAGTCAGTTTTTTCTTTTAGTTTAAATCATTTAGCATCTCAGGGTGAATCCAAAAATAGTGGTAGTAGATACATATAAAATAGCATGTCAAAAAATTCAAACCATTATCCAACAACATTCAAAAAATTGTAAATAATTTCAAATAATTTAATGATTTGTTTATAAGAAGGATGATAGTTCTAGGAGGATAGTATGTGCCATAATATTATTGAATTATAATCGATGAATGATAATGTTTGGTAAATGTAGGTGAATGGGTTGATAGTTTTATTCATTTCTTTTTTCAAGTATGTATGGGTTGTGAGTGAAGCTTGATGTTCATATTTTCCTTTTCATAACTTCTGTTGATACTTTGTGTTAAGCCTTGGGATAAGTTTTTTGTGTAATGAACTTATGTTGAAATAAACATATTCGTCATTTTGATCATGCAAGTATTCACAAGAACAAGCATATCCATTCTTGGTGTATGATTCTCATGAAGTGAGGTTTTTAAATGCATGTGGTGAGCTCCTTATTGGGTGTGACCTGCACGAAAACCAAGTTTTAAGTGGGTGGTCCTACTTTTTAAAAATGTAAGTTTCATCTCTTGCATTTTTCAAGTGGTTTGTATGTAGTGTTGTTGTTGGCAAATTTTCACAACTTGGTATAAAAAAATTTAAAAAAATAAATAAATAGTGATTTTATGGATTTTTTTGTCATTTTAAAATTTAAACATAATCAAATTAACAACATCTAAACCTACACACTTCCTAGGTTATCATCTATAGCAACACTTTTGTAAAAATGTTATAGCCCACTTAGGATAGTTGCCATTTAATGTTAATTAGTAATGGGGATCCTTACCAGTGGACATACTTTAAAAAATTTGGAAAAAAAGAAAATCATCTTGGTACAATGTGTGAGTGTTGTGCAAGAATTCAATTGTACAACTTACTTATGTGCTAGTGAGGATTTAATTAAAAATCAATCTTCACAGGTCCAGACCTTTCCCAACCCATAGTTCCATTTCACTTCAAAAAAAACTTTTCACCCAAATACATAATTTCATTTTCACTCAATTGGCTCATAAGTTATGAGCTATATCATCTTGATTTTTCACAAATTAAAAAATGAAGACATGTTGGCAAAAAAGTTCATGGTTGGATTGCCTCCAACCAAAATAATTTATTGATAAACCAATGATAACATCAATAGCAAATGGTAGGAATGGCAAATGAGACAAATGAAAAAAAATAGTTTTAAGGTTTTAGTCAAAACCCTAAAATCAAAACCTTTTATATACTTGAAGGGAGAAAATTGGGTTCCAAATTTGGACATATCTATATATTTATATCTATACATAAAAATTCCACAAAAAAGGTTGAATGTCAAGGTGTCTTCATACTTCTAAAAGGGAGGTGTATACCAATGTTGTGGAACTTTTGATATTCAAGTTAGGTAAGTGTAACATGACATAGGGTTATTTCATCCTATGTAAAATAAGGTAAAACACAAAAAATTACACACTTATAAGGTTTTACACATTATAACCCTATAGCAAAATAACTTGGTTTGTTTATGCAAAGTCAATAAGATTTATGCCAATTGAGATTTTTGAGTGGTAGAGGTTTCCATGGTTTTACCAACATGTGTAGACAAAAGGCATGGGTACCCTTCAATCTAAATCATATAAAGATAAGGAGACAAAACATTTTTTTTCATTCAAGAAATTGTGGTTGTTTTCTTCATTTGGTGAAGGGCCTAACACATCCAAGTCCAAATACCCTTCCTCACTTGTCATCACCCTTCAAATAAAACCAAAACATGAATCATGAAACTTTGCTTCCACTTTCATTGTTGTAAAAATAAACCACATATAAATCAATTCATCAAACTTTTGTACATTCCATGGAGAGAGAACACACAAAGAAGAAATGAAATATGCATTTGCAAATGGTAGTGTGGTCATTTTACCACAAAAAAAGTTTATAACAAAATTAGGGTATATTGAACTCTGATTGCCATGGAAGGTTTGTAAAAAATGTGGATATTGCATTTTAAGTTAGAACTAGGTATTAGAAACCATTATAAGACATTATGATTACTTAATTTTGTTGTGATAAGTAAATACTTAAATTGATGTTGAAATTTTTGGATGACTTTGTACAACAATACTCATACTATATGATGGGAACCTTTGAAACATTTGGACAAATTTGAAGTGAATCTAATGAGCATATGAAGTACCCAAAATCACTTTTAAAACAATACAACCAATGTTTTCCAATACTTGAAGAACTTTAAAAAGGATTTGAAATCATTTGAAAATAACATTTTTATGGGAAACCATTTATTTATGTAATCTTTACATAATAATATAAATATGCAACATTTTTTGGATCATAAGAATTTTTAAGTAAATAAATCAAAAAATTTAGACAATTTTTAAAAAAATCCACTTCAAAGGACTTAGTCATGTCCTTGTTTGATTCTTGGTATTTAAAATTGGCCCTTTCACATTATTTTTGCAAATTATTGTTTCCAAAAATTCACAATTTTACACTTCCCACTTATGATTGATGATTATGGTTTTTAAAAATGTGCAAGATAACTAAGGGTTGGGCCCACCTAAAATAAGGTGTTGATGAAAATTGTGTATCAATGTTAGGAGTTGCAAGATGACCACAACACCACCATTTACATTTACAAAAAAAATTATAAATGAAAATGAACAACATGGTGGAGCTCACCTTAAACCCTAACCCTACTATGCAAGACCATAATAAAAAAATTGTTATATAACCATAAGAAAAAAAGTGCAAAATTACAAAGAATGTAAGGAGTAAGAACCTCATTTGAAACAAATCTTTTGTTAAAATTCATAGCAAGAACACAAATAGTTGCAAGATGACAACATCATTGCCAAATGCACCCATAAACAACCTACGCCAAGGAAAACAACATGTGAAGGAGTTTGCAAGACCATAATGAAAGGGATATTGTAAGATATCATTATTTTATTTTCCATACTTAATTTTATTTTTCTATCTTACATCTTTCCCTTTTCTTTCCTCATGCATACTATTTTCCCTTTCCCTTTTTCCCTAGTAATTTAAAAAATAAAATAAAATTATTGAATGAACTTCATTTTCACAACCTTCGTCTTGAATCTTGGAGGGAGAAGAAAAAAATGAAATGGCAAGTGTAAAACCTTCTATTACACTTGCTTAGGTCATTGAAAATTATGGTTTTATATAAAATTGAGGGTACCAAGATTTTTTATTTACATTTACACGGTGAAAAAAAAACACAACATAATGTAAATGGGTAAAATCACAATCAATGGAGCCACCCAAGTGAGTGGACATTCCTTAAAACTACATTTTTGTATGTTCAAAAAATCACAAGGGAATCATAATAATTTGGATTGTCATAAATGTTTTTGGAATATTTTTCATTAATTACAAAGTTTACATGTTCAAAGCTTGACACAAATAAAAAAATGTGTTTGCATGTTCAAAGCATTGAAACCTTGAGAATGGACAATCCTTGTTTTTTTCAAACATCCTTTTTTTCTACTAAATGTGCACCATTACTTTTGAAAATTGGAGAGGATTTTAACGTTGATGATTAGAAAGGCAAAAGGACAAATTGATGAATTTTTTTTTATAACACATTTGAGCACATTTGGTTCAAAAGTGTTTTTGACCCTGAAAATTATGGATTTTAAAAGTGTGGATTTAACAAAAGTTGTTCATATACATATGTGATAAAGGGCATGAATGCATAATATACATGATATAAAATCAATTTGTAGTCAAAATGTATTTATATTTAAAATGTAGTGCCAAATGGGGTATTTAAAATACAATATTTTAAGTTATAAGCCAATGTAGGAATGACATGTGTCATATGCAATCCTTGGAAAAGGACTTTTACCTTGGTGCCCTTGGCTTTTTTGACCGTTTTTTCACCCAAATGTATTTGATAAATATACATGCACAAACATTAAGTAATTGTTAAAGTAAATCCCCAAGATATGCCTAATGCATAGACTAAGTGTAGGTGTAAAAGCTTGGGTGTGAATGTGTATTATGATTTACGGCTTCAACATTGGTGTGTATGTATATAACTTAAGTCCATGAAAAAAATGTTATTTATTGGAAAAAAAATTCTCCCATATTTTTCACAAGAGAATAATTGTTGCAAATTTTGTTTTTGAAATTTTGTAATTTTTTGGGAATTTTAGGATTCAAGTGCAAAGGCATTAAAATCACATAATTAGACAAAACAATTTCACCTTGTCCATAGCAATTGGTCCCTAATCGCAAGGTGGGGGGTTACTTTTAATGCAATGAAATGGGTCATATTTCATTGGATAGCCTAGTGAAATATATATTGAGTTAAACCACATTTCCTACTGATGAAACTACATCAATCTTGGGTTGTTTGAACACATGCTCTTTGTTATGTTTGGGTGCAAACTAATGCCCACCAAAAATAAACCAATAGATTTTGTTTAGATGTCAAGTTTAAAAGTCAAGGGACCACACACCTTTCTTCATGAACTCTTGTATGTCTTGGTTCATGATGGGGTACCATGACTATGATTAAGGCAAAGAGCAAACTTAAACCTAAATCCAACTATGGAAAATGATAATCAAAAGCAAGGCTACAAAACATGCAAGAAAAGTACCCAAACAAAAGTGTATTTGAAAAATGCAAAGATTTGAAACATGAAACAAGATTACGACATAAGATGTTTTAATACCTCAAATTAATGTTGAACAAACTAAAGATAATGGTGGGTTTAACATGTTAAATATCTATTTGGGGATTTAATTCAAAAGAAACTTCCATGGTAGTTTCTTCAAGGCCCACCGACCATGATACCTTCTTCCCAATATTTAATATGGATGAAAAATGGAGGATGGTGGATACATTTCATCTATTATGGACATGAAAATGAATGATGACAGTTGATTAACCAAGGTTTGTAATGAATTTAACACGGTTATCATCACTATGGATGGTGATGGATATATTATGCTAGTCATTAATTATGAGGTTGACTAATGTTGACAATGATAAAGTTGGATGACAATGCATGAACTTCACGCATGAGCAACAAGTTAACCTTGATGTTTTGTATTTTGTAATATAACTAATTTTAATTTGTTAGGTTGGTTGTTGGTCATTAGATTTGTCATCCATGACAATGAGATTCTCTCACCTAGATTGAGTTAAGGTTCACACCATTTCCACTTGCCTTTTTTGGCAATGGTATTGAAAAGTGAGTTTATTCTTGAATCAAAATTCTTACTAAAGTTTTTATTCCAAGTGGCATTCCCCTAAGTTTTGACAAGTGGTATTGATGGTAAATCTTGATTTAACAATGATGAAAAAATTCAAGTTGGAGCATACTCCTTAATTCCTTGTGATTGAGATTGTTGGCATCCAACCTTATAACTACCTTACAACCATCATACCAACATATTATGACGATTTTATTACCACTAATAATAATACTTGTAAAAGCCATACCATTCAAAGAATATATATTTTTCCACGCCCCAACATTTCAATGTTAGGAAAAAAGATTAGCCAAATGTAGTAAACAAATATTCAAGAGGCAATTGAACAGTAGGATAGCAAGAACCAATAGATAATTGAATTGTTTCCTTATTGAATCTAATGGCTAATCAAACTTAGATTGCTGAATATTGTAAACAATTGATTGCAATAATTATCAACCAAAATGGATAGCTTTAAAAATAGTTCTAATTGATTATGCACAATATATAAAGGCATAATTAAAAGACTAAGAGGCTTTTGATTGCTATGTAATTTTGGTGACTATTGTAGCAAATTGTTTTCTCATTTGTGTGTGATGATGATATATATGTGTGTGTGAAATTGCAAGAGGAGGATTTAATAGCCTTAGTTATTGTGAAAGTAAAAGGGGGTGGTATTGAAATTATTCAAGATGAACATGTTGTTAGAAAAATGATGGTAAAAATAGATCAAATTTTTAACTCTTGAGGAGGTTTAACAAAAGGCTTTAAAATCACGTTGTTTAAGATACATGAGTAGTTATAGTACAATATTAATATTAATGAAATCATGTCCAAAGTTAAAGGGATGCCTTGGTTACTCTAAAATGTGGTGTTTGGAAGAATAGGAAAGGGGCAAGAACCTAGTAGTGATAAAATTTAAGAAAAAAAACCATAAAAACTTATTATTAACATTTGGCGACAATGTTAGGGAGCGATTCCTTCAATTAATCAATTTCCTGGGAGAACCAAGAAGGAGAGTCAAGAAGGTCCAACCATGATATAAGAAGCCACACGTGCCCCCTTAGACCATTATTTTTTTGTTGTTTTTTGAAGAATTTTTTAATACACCTTTCAAAAAATAATTAAAAATAATTAAAGTTTTTTTGATATTATTATGTTAAGGTGTATTAAAGGAAGTTTCATGGTAGTATAACAATGTGGAATCTAAAATATCACATTTTTTACTATTGATGTATCCCAATTGATAAATGCAAGAAATGGCTTATGATACTTGTATGTTTTTTTATTTTTGCTAGAATTGATCAAATATTGGCAACTTCCCATTTCATTTGTATGAGTTATTGGGTTGAATATTGGGAGCATAGAGATCAAAAAAATATAGTTCAACAATAGCACCATTGGGAGTATTGGTTGTTAATTTTTCCAAATTAGTTCACATATCATGAACAATTTGAAATATCATAGATGATATGTCACAAAAATGTTCAATGGTGATACAAATGTAGAAAATCTAAAAGAAATTATAACATTGGAACCAACTAAAGAATTGTTCAAACAACATTGCCATTATGGTTGGGCATGGGTTAATTTCATACATATTTTGAAAAATAAATCAAAGAAAGATAAATGGAATTGGCTTGTATATCAATTCCATGAATTATCAAATTTCTACAATAATTGATTCCTATTAACCTACATAGTGGAATTTTGGTGTGGAGATTATAAAAAGGCATTATAACAATTTATATTGAGGAATGAACAAAATGTAAGAAATGGTTGCCAATTCTTTGTGTTTATGTTGCAACCTTAACATTGGGTTCATGACTAAGTGTGAAATGCAAAGGCCCATGAGGCCAAAAATGTGTTTAGGTTTGAAATGCATTCTCACAAATGGGGGAGAGTGCAATATATGAAGCCCAATGACTCCCAATTGCACTCTCACTTTGGGAATTATGAATGTTCAGAGCCTTGGTTGGAAAGGTAAACAAGTACCAAATTGGACCAAGGACATCATTAAAAAAGTCTTGAAGTGTAAATGCTTAAAGTTCCCTCGCATTGTTCACTTATGCCTTATTCAAGTGAGTTATGATCAAAAGAAGGGGCATGAGTCAAATTGGGAATTTGATTTCAGACCATAAAACCCTTGAAAATAAAGGTTAAATGAACTTTAATTGGGGTGCGCTATACATTGTTGGAAAGATTTTTTTGAGGGATATAAGATGTTGGCCTCTCATTCTCGAAAAAAACTTGATTTGAGAAAAATATGAATGTTCAAAAGTTTTGAGATAGCAAAAGTCCTAATTTTGGGACTCCCACTTGAGAGTTTCGTGGAAAAGTGACACTTGGATGTAGTCCTTGCGGAGAGGCATAAAGTATACTATAGTGAGGGGAGTGGTGTTTCTTCCCAAAGGTTGTGGGCCCATGTAAAGCTTGTGCTTGAAATTGTCCCTATTAAATCCACTACACCACTTTCATCCAACTTGCATGAATTACCCTCTTTTCTTGGTTGTGCAGGTTGACCTCATCTTGAACTCTCGCTTATGAGTTCATCTTAGTCCCATCCTAAAGTTCTGGCACGCCTTCCTATTCTCGACGTGTTGTGAGTTAAGGAGCATGCCCCAATTTATTTATGTTTGTTGTTTTGCTCTAGGACCCACCTTTGGGTCTCTTGAAGAGTTTGGGGGCATGTCAGTTTATTACCATTCAATAAAATTATCAATTTTTTTATTAGATCAAATTATTATGTTCCTTAGGATGGATATCAGTTTCTTGGATTAAACATTAATAAAGTCCTATTAAAACATATGCCTTGTGACTTGGTATGTTATTGGGATAAACATAAATAATAATAAAGGTATAATATTCATGGAAATAAAATTTACTATCCACATGATGAATATTTGAAAAATGAACTATTATGGTTAACCTTAAAGACAAAAGGAAAGGGGTAGATGCAAGTTATAATGGTTCATTTTTTACATCCTTATCATGGACTTTTTGTAAAATGTGTTTTATTCAAATGCCACAAACACATTATAAAATCATCAATTTGAAAAAATATTTATGAATTAAGATTGCCAACTTAAATAAGAATATTTATTAAGGGATGAAATTTCATAAACATACATCAAACATATAGTAATGAACTTTTTAAATGGACATATGGATTATAATTTGGGTTTTGCATTAGCATTCAAATGCATTTTTTGTTATGATTTCATCTTAATATATTTTATAGGGACTCAATATATGATACATGATGGAAAAAGATTATAACAAAAAAATTAACCAACAAATAATTATGGATTTTTGAATGATTAGATTTGGGCCTTATTTTCAAAAGTCCCAACCTTGGTCGTTTTTTGTTAGATTGATATTTTTCCCTTAACATGTATAATAAGGAGTTTTTTAGATGGGTAGCTTTCCATGTGGACTTTATTAATTGATTAATCATCACATAAGGCCCACTCAACATTGGTTTTTAATGTTTTTTTCCATTCTAGTGTTAATTTTTTCATTTATATGGATTTTTGGGATTGGGACTCTTACCGCTTTTGAACCACAGTAGTTTGCATCTATCCAAATAATGGAAATGTAAGTAAAGGTGGAAGTAAATGAAGTTGATTCCAGGTTTTGTTTATTTAATGTATTTATATCATACATCTTTGTGGATTTATTGATCAATTACCAATGTATAAATTAGAAAAGAACAATGGGAATATCAACAAAATGTTTGTGTTAGGGGTTAAACATGTCATTATTCATTCAATTTTTTTACATAATATAAACAAGAAGTAACCAAATCCATTTTGTTTAACAACTATTATGATAATGTATATCAAGGACCTTATGAAAATTAGTAGAGTATATTAGTGGTAAGAAGGGTGGATTTTTGTTACATATTTACATGCATTAGAAGAGATTCACTAGTTAGAAAATGATGGATAGAATAATCTTGTTGAAAAATTCAAAAAATTGCTAGTGAATGTGCAAGAACTAATTTTGAAGAAATTACATGGGGGCACCCAAGTGTGTTTACACAACATATAACTTTAATGATTAATACAAACCAAATATAAATGGTGGCGACTATTGATAATGTGTGTACTTATTTTAATGTCAATTAGAAAAAATGTTTGTTACACACCATGAAATAATTCTTATTGACATATGAGAGCTTTGTAAACCAAATATCAATGCTTTATTGAAAAATGAATTCCCTATGATTTGTTGTGGGTGCCCAAAATTGCCAATGAAACCAAAGTAATGAAAAGAAAAGGTAAGAAAAAATATCACCTTTTAATTTTTCCATTTTAAGAAGGGATATTAACATGAACTTTATTGAATTCATATGAGTAAGGTAGAAGGTTATCAATTGAACATTAAGGTTAATCAAGATAATAAAAAAAGTCCTATTGAAAACCTATGTTGAATAAAGATAGGTTCCTGAAGAGGTGAATGTTCAAAAAGACTTGAGGAATCAAATGAGTAATGCTATAAAAAACATAGAATTATTTGTCAAAAATCCAAAATATTACCATAAGTGGGGAGGATTAGGATTAATGAGTAAAGAATTTAAATATAGCTAGTTGGAACCATTATTGGAAAAAACAACAATATTGACAGTGCAAACAACAATTGAAAAAATAAATCAAATAGTATTTTGAGTGAAGGATCATAAGAAGGATTGTTAGATTCTACACCACCCATTAAATACGATGGAACAAGACCATCTTCAATTGGCCATGATCCAACAATATTGGAAGAAGAATGTACAATTTGACCAAAGACAAATAATAGGTGAATTGGAACAATTAACTCCAATTAATCCAACACAAATTTGAATATTTAACACAAAAGTTGTAAATTGGATTGGATATGTAAGTATGAATGCATTCAATCAAGTTCATTCCATTCAAATTTATGTGAATGAAAAAATGAGGGAGCCTAATCTTCAACCAATTGTCAACATGTTGCCACAATTTACAACTATAATTTAATAACCACCCAATATTGTTCACCCTATAATTGTAATAATACCTTTAATGATGGGGGCACTAGTTGAAAATGTTTTGAGAATTCAATAGCCATTGTTTTGTGATGGTGATGGTCCAAACTCAAATCTTTGTTAGTTAACAAAAGTTTGCATAAATAATGTAGAAAATATTGATGCTCATAAATAACAATGTCTTTTGAATATTTTGAAAAAAATAACAAAAAAATTGTTTGATAGGTATGAAATGACAAATTGGCTAAAACATGGGTAGAGGTTCAACATGTGTTTATAGCAAGATTCAATGTTGTGTGGAATGAAGGGCATGCAATTGTTGCTTTGAAGGATATAAAACAAAAGACATACGAATTTATGGAAGATTATTATGACATATTTTTACAACTATGTGTTGTGATGCCAAATTGACAAAATGATATTTACCTATGTGAAACATTTTGTGAAAGATCACACACCAAGTTAAATTGGAAATTTAAGAATGCTTAGAAGAACTATAACTAAAGTTGCCAATTCAAAACTAATAATTGGAAAAAAATTACATACTAGGAAAAAGGCTTTAGCCAAGCATAAGGATGAATCAAATAGTGAAGATTTTGAAGGAAACTTATAAGAGATTGAAGACAAGAAGATTACAAAAGAAGGATTAAAAGAACATTCTAACACCAACTAAAATAATGTTTATTTTTGAAGTTGTTATAATGAAAGTCAATAGACAAATTGCTAGAATCTTTTTGTAATCTATGCAAAAGTGATGAACATAATACTGAGTACTGCTCACAGAGGATGTCAAGAGGAGTTCTCCCCATAAAGAAGTTGTAGCAAATGCTACACAAGTGGAAACACTAGTGGTTCCAAAAAAGAAACAAATGCTTAGTTAAGGTCAAATAACCAAAGAAGGTTTCACAAATTGATCAAAGACCAAGAAGACAAGGATAGGAAAATAACTATACTTATTAACAAGACCAAGGAGGTTATATCATGATAATAATCAATAGGATAATTGTAATTAGAATAGGTACAATCGAGATAACTATAACCAAGATGAAGGATTTTGGGAAGGGAGTGAGTTGAGAGGTTTGTTTTATAGAAGGGAAGGACACTTTTATAAGATAGTTCAATATGGAAGCAATTTTTGGAATGTGAAGCCAAGAACTCAAAACCCAATGTGGGAATAAACATGGCTATGGTTGAATGGAATCAACCCATTATTGAAGCTTGTGTGGCTATAAGGAGTCAAAAGGCAAAAATGTTTTAATTAATGAAACAATTGGAAGATGTTAGTCCTACAACGATAAGACAAATGAAGTGGGAAAGAGAAAATTTAATTCATCAATAAATAGTGGATGAATTCTGGAATATATAAACCAATAATGATTTGTCAACAAAATTATTCAATAAGTAAGGAAATGAACAATCAAAAGTAGTAGCAAATTTTAATCAAATAGGCCTATCAAAACTAGTCCAATTGAATGTGGATAGCCAATAGGAAGGGCTAACTATTCAAGAGACTATTGAAACAATTGAAGTGTTGATAAGAAATATAAAAGCATGTATGCACACATAAGAAATGAGGAAGCAAATTTTGGATGCAAAATTGCAATTCAAAGTAAGATAATTGTTGGATATTTGTCTTTGATTAAATTTTTTAATGTTGAAGGTCTATTGAAACAAAAGAAACAATCCTATCACAAATGCTTATAGAGTATGTATTACCAAATGTGAAAATTGTGATGAAGTTATGTTAGTACTTCAAGTGCATGTGGGAAGACATGAACTCTAAGATGTATTGCTAGGTAGAGGGCTTGGCATGAATATCATTGTAAATGTGTTGAGAAGGAAGATGGGATTGAGGAAACCTCAATCAATTCCTTTCATGGTATGGATGGTTAACCAAAGGAAGGTGTAGTTAATTGAATGAATATGCAACTTGAGGATTTGGCTAAGATGATGTACTTACAAAATCATTGTAATAGTATTACAAATGGAAGATGTATAAGAAGTTTACTTTATGCTATTGGGAAAACCTTGGCTAAAATAAATTAACGTTTATCATGACTAATGTAATAATGCTTTGACAATTGTTATGGAAGATAAGACTATTACCTTGAGTATTTCAAAGAAAAAAATTATTCTCCTTTCAAAAAGGTCATGTAATTTCAACGATAATTATGATGTGGAGATTGATTTCATTGACAAAAATGAGGAATGCCTTTATGAAGATGCTTCAAAGTTGTGCATGTTTGGAGAAGTAAGTCCCCATGAATTGATATTCTTCCTATACATGTTTTGTTGAATGATGCAACCAAACAAAGTACCTATTTATCCACTTTTAGATATCTTCTTACAATAATTACAAATATTTTGTACTTAAACTTTACATAGTGGGTTGAACAATGTTCATTTTAAAAAATAAATTAAACATACTATTAGTACATTAAATTACAATTAAATAAGAAATTGGTTTCTTTTCTTCATTTAGCCCTAACATAAGGTGGAAAAATAGGAATTTAACATCATAAAATATTTAACCAAATGGTGTTCCCCTATTTGAAGGCAAGGATGAGCAATTACATTTTTTTTGGTCCTTGAAAATTGACGATTAAAAGGATAATGTATCCCAAATTAAATAGTGTTTATACAAATTAATTACATTTGCCTAAGTATGTGGGAAATACCTATGTTGCTATGTGATCATTGCCAATGAAGTTGGCACATGGGGTGTTTGACACTATAGTGGGTGACATTCCCAAAGCTAACATTCATTTGTCCATGTCTCAAGGAGAAGACATGGATTGGTAGATAGTTCCACCACCTATAATTGGAATTGATGATGTGCTTAACCAATCATGTGAAGGATCCACCTAAGGAGTTTGATGCCATCCAAAAACTAAAAGCTAGAGGTCATTAAAATTGGGCTTTAAATGTACCTAGTTGGCAAACTTCATAATGAATTCACTACATAAATTTACAAAAGTGTGTAACATAAGTTAACATAAGCTGTTCTTGAATTTGTGAATTATCTAGGCCACTCGTAGTTTTCAGTGCTAGTCAATTTGCAAGGATGTGATATGCAATTGAAGTGACAATGGCATGTCAATGACAATTGTTTCAATGTACTATACGAACAATATGAATGACAAATTGCAATTTGCCAACCCAAATTGGCAACACTTGTGAAGAAGTAGGAGATAGGCTACAGTGTTTCTAGAAAACAAGCATACAATTGTATTGGAACAATGCTTATAATTATTATCATATTCTGAACTTGCAAGCTCTAAATTGTAAGATGTAATTGAACAAGAGCTCCAGATATTTCTATATTACCAAATAAGGTGTGAGAGAGTTTGTAATTTGCCAATTTCAAACATGTTTGATGGCCATATCAATCTACATCACATATCAAAACTTGCCATACAACCATAAAAGACAAAAGAACCTCAATATGGCTCTGGATTATCCAATGTTGGGTCCATGAGTCACTTCATGGAAAGAAAAAAATGGCCCAAATTCGCCAGATTTTGAAGATTTTTTCTTCAAAATGGCCAGATTTTTATGATAACTTCCAGTAGGTAGCCAAGAATATAGGAGGATTCTGTTTTTTAAAAAAACTTTCATATCTAGTACGTAACCAAATTTGGCTAAAACATTTTCTGGACGATCGCCACTTTGACTACATCTCCAAATCCTTCAAGGAAACCTAGATCAAGGGGCGCAAAAATGTAACCTAAGGCAGCCTCAATCTCCAACACATCTGACCCTCTGCCATCCTTCTTCAAAGAGGTGGTGCAAGCAACTAATAGGATTTATAACACTTGTTTAGTAAGTACAGCTTTTCCTTTCTAAAAGGACGATCTTCCCCAACTCTAGGAAAGATACTACTATACAATGCTTATAGGCTGCCATCAATTGCCCACTTTGGAAACTGGTTCAGTCATATAGGATACCCAAAGATTTGATTTGATTTTTTCTTAGAGCAACGGTAAGGATGTCCCTGCTTTAAAAGAAAAAAAGATACATAAAAAAAAGAGTATAGATAGAAGAAAAACTATCGAAGAGTTTAAGGGCCCTAAAATCTTTTAGGAAAGTTGTCTTTGAGTGGTTTCTCATAGTGTGTTTCTGTGATGGGATAGAGGATGGTGGCACTGACAAAATCATATTAGTTTGCTGTTAGGCTCGGTGCTCTCCAGGTGTTGGAAACATGGGTACCTTGAGATCTTCGTTGAGTTGTTAGTTCACAGTTTCTCCGAATACTTAGGAGAAAGGATCAGTTTGTTGAGTAAAATATAACGCTAGGATAGGGAAATCAACAAAGAAAAGTTCAATGATTTGAAATAGAACATGTATGGAGTGACTGAAACAGTTCTGTGGTCAGTACCAACCCTGAATTCCTTCCTTTTGAGTGCCTGCAAATCATTCTGCCACATTTAGCATAGGATAGAGTACCTGATCTCCTTCCAGACTCTTCTTCCCTGTCATCTGGTGACAGTAACTTATCCCCGGCATTTTTGCCTGGTCTACATACATACAGCATGCATGCAGTTGTTCTCCAAGTTCTTATTATGTCTGCATCAACTTAAGTGTTTGAATGATAGGATTGTTCAACCCCCCTGTGATTGAATCCAGATTAGTCCAGTGGGTGCCTCGGATTCTCAGCAGGGTGATAATAAAGTCTTACAGCAGTGAGTGTAAATCAAGCTTTTCCCACAAAAAATCTTTATTCATTTGAGTACTGTTAGCTGTTCCTAGGGGGCCTCTATTCCATGTTTCTCGATAAATAAAAATTGAACCAAAAGAAGGCAAACAAGGGGTTGGGATTTGGAATTCCTGTCTGTGTGACTCTACTAGTCTGTTGCTTTAATCATTTGCAGGTTTTTCAGCTTGGTTCACACGTTCACACACACCTAGTTTCTTCAACGAGAAACCTAGGTGTTAAACGTTCAGCCCTACTTGCACCTCCCCTACAGCTTTATTAGCTCTATCAGGTAAGAAAGAATGTGCAAGAAGAATGGGGGTACATACTACAGGCTGCTTTGCCAGCACACTTGGCTGCCATGAGCGGATCCAGTGACAGAAACACGCATTATTGCCTGGCGTCACATACTTTTACACATATCTCCAAGGATTGTACCGCATCAGATCTGTCCTGGCCATGTAATCAACAGTACCTAGCCCATGTGACATGACCAGGATGCCAATGACGAAGGACTGTATTTCGAGAAAACTGCAGGCGAGTGTGAGAGGAAATTTCATTCATAATAACGTTTTCATATTGACAAGGCAATCTCATGACATTTGCAACAGCTGATATGAAATACAGCAATGGCAATTGTATTTGATTTTTGGCAAATTTTCGCCACTTGTCGACCCCTCAAAAAAAAACCCAATGCGAATCATAAATAGGAAGGATTTTTGTGAAAAGAATTCGCGAATTTTGCCAGATTTCGAGGGAAAAGAAATCATGAAATCGCCTTATTTAAACAATAAGTTCCAGCAGGCCCAAAGAAAACAGGATTCTTTTAGAAAAACAGTTTCTTTCCTCTCTGACCTGTAGACAAATTTTGATAATTCCTCTTGTGGACGATCACCAGAGTGGCTACATAACAAAATTGAAGAAAAAGAAAAGATGCATCCAGAACTGTTGCCTGATTTGTACACTTGGTAAAATATGAGCATTTGGCTTCCCCCGGGGTGGGTACATTGTGTTTTGCCTCTCTGTGCAATGGATGTTGTCCGTTTGTGTCAATTATTAAAAAGAATTAAAATGGACCATTTGGTAAGTTAGGCCAAGGACAAACTCTAAACAGTTGCCATACTTTGGTGCGAGGCTCAATGCCATTGAGGAGAATGTGCATTCCAGCTATACGAAAAGATTTTATGAACTTTTTTGAATTTGTTTCTATGCCTGAAATTTAATGCTTTTCAATGAAGGACATGTGATGCACTAGTTTTTAGATTGATCTCTTGAATGGAAAGATTGAGGTTCAAAAGAACCTTGTTCTTTCCATTCAAAGGAATTCAATCATTTTTTGAATCACCAGTTTATCAGTTGCCTACTTGTGTAAAATAGCCGCTCAAAACGTTAAGGGAGTTGAAAAAAGGATGAGAATAGAACTAGTTGGTAAAAGTTGAGAAAGTTGAAAAATGAATCAAACTTGAAAAAGTTGAACCAAATGAAACTTGAGAAGTTGGGAAAATTGAACCATCCCATGGAAAAGCTCTTTCACGACTATTTTCATTTTCATCCATTTATTAAATTGTTTCATGTTCAACTTTCTTCGATTCATCGGTTGTTTAATTATTTCATATTAAATTCCCTCGGTTCATTTCTTCATAATGCTTGCAAACTGATGTGCTTTATTCAAGGAAAAAGGGGAGAAAACAAAGAAACAAGTAACAAGAGGAGGAAGCAGAATAAGACATGGTTCATAGCCTAACACAAGTGAAGAAGATTGCCCATGAAAAGTGGAATAATAATTGTATTAGTTGAGCTCTGACTCAAGCAAATCAACCTGGGCCCAAACATGAAAGGATGTGAGCTTGATGACCATTGGATGTCCCATAAAAAAAAAAATGCTACAAAACATGTGCGAGTGCAAACTTTTTGAAATGAAATCTAAAATCGATTCATTTTGTTTGCAAATGAAGTGTTTGAAGGAGAGAAGACACATGCAGGCCACTTTTAGTTTTGTCATAGGTAACTCCCTCATCCCCTACCCTCCCTAAACCCTACCCTCCCTAAATTCCTTCCCCATAAAATAATTGTTCAAATGGGTTTGCCCGGACCATGCTATCTATGAGCAAGAGTGGTAACGACGCTCCTACACACCTGCCTCTTTGCAGCTTAGGGTAAAAGTGTCGTTTGGTTTCCAGGGGTCTAATGCAGCAAATATTACTTCCCTCAACAACAAGAACCCGGACACTGATTTTTCATTTAATCAAAGGTACTGGGGAAAATGTAGTGAAAATGTAGTCAAAAGCAGCTGTTACAGAACTTGAAAGAACGCACCGAATGTAAAAACTTTTTGTTTTCCATACAGCTTGTGGAGATTAACTTTCCCAAGATCAGCCTCGGCTACGGTATCTTTTACATGTCCTTTTTTTCCCGTTGAAAATTAGACACCTGATGTTGTCATCATGAGGGAGAGCGGCTCGTAGCTGAACTGACATCTCGTCTTAACAACAGTTTTGCAGGCGTTGGAGTACGGACTCGGGGGACGATAGCAATCTTCATGTTCCTCGGGCAACGCTAAGCGCTCTCCTTCACTAGGGGTCTCTTTCCATTAGGTTGTTGTGATCACAGTTACACAGAGAATGGGTTTCCGGTCGGCGTACAGCCGTGGACAAGTGATCTTGTGTCTTTGATGGTCTCCTGCGACATTCATAACGACAGCTATTTGGAATATAGATCTGCAGAAGTAGAGGGTCCCTTGCTTCTACTGATGATTGTATAATCGGTATTTTCGGATATAACCTTCTCTTCCGTCCCTTTCATCGGGAAGGTCGCGCACGTTTCCGAGTCAGGAAGCTGCGTTTGTCAGCTAGACTGGATGTCTGGATGGACGCTTAACCGCCAGGAACGTGTGTATGTATGTTAACCAGAGTTTTGCAACGCTTCATTTTTGAAAGGGCTGGTGAGAGAACTGGAGATAATGCCTGGGTGGGAAGTACAACGGGAGAAAAATGTCAGTAATATTTGACAGAAGGTTTTCTTTCTAGCTGGGAACTTGAAATCAATTCCAAAATAGGTAGCAGCAAATGGGAAAAGAGTGGCACGGGAGGAAGGCTTGAGTGTCGTGGAATTATAGAAACAGACATCGAGTTCTTCGCGACGAGGAGAATGGGAGAACAGAATTGGAGTTTTCGCGACTTGACTGGAATTAAACCTCGGAGGCCTGAAGGTGAGGGAGAATGCGTGGACGACTGGGATCAGATGCCTCTGTACTTGATGTGGCCACAACTCGTAAATAGTGGTGGTGTTAGCAAGCATTTGCAGCGGGAACGTCAATTTGGCGATGGCAGCAATATGCCCATGAAGGTGGATAGCATGATGATGGATCAGAGGCAGCCTTCCGATGGCCTCAAAGAGTTTGAGTTCAACATGTCAGCTACTCCTTCAGAGCGGGCATGTCCTGTGGTAATGTCTTCAGCTGATGAACTCTTCTTCAAAGGGCAGCTTCTGCCTCTTCATCTACCTCCTCGCCTACGAATGGTTCAGAAACTTGCGGGCGAGAAGCAGCAGCTGGTAAGCGACGGTAACCATCCTCTGGTGCAAACACCTCAGCCTAGAGTTCGACGTCTTGGCTTCTTACCGAAGTATTCCAAGTTCTGGATACACAACCCTGACCTGCTATCCTCCTCCTCGGATGTTTCCGTACCCGACTGTGGAATCGCAAGGTTTCGAGGTCACAGTTGGGCGGATCCCGAAGAAAGGGACTCTTCGACTGACAGTTGCAGAGATTCGACTTCCGGAAGAGATAGCAGCAGCTCCCGGGATTCAAGTGGTAGCTCGCAGGATGCTAGCTTCCCCGACAGCAGCTGTAAGGACTTTCAGATGCCGACATCTACCGATCACAAAGGCAGCTCTCTGCACAATCGGGAGGTTTTCGGTACGCACATGAGATCTCCAGCTGAACGGTCTGTAATCTCCAGTTGGCTCAGGCCCGCCTTCAAGTGGAAGTCCTTGTTCGGAGCCAAGAAGGTCGCGACGAGATCAGGTGCAGCTTTGGTTGATCAAAAACCTGGGCAGCGTCAGTCTGTTAGCCACATTTCTGAGGAGAGCACTTCGTACAGCATGCTTGATGCTAAATGCAGTGATGCACTGTGCGGCAGATACTTTGGTAACTACAGCGGAGACCTATCGTTGCAGAGTGGAAACATGGAAATGTCTTCAAGACGTAGCAGCTTTGAGCGTGCTAGTATTGCCAGTAGTGATGCAGACAAAGACAATGGAGGCATGGTGAAGGCGCGCGAGTATTTGCAGAAGTACATGAAAATCTTGAAGCCAGTTCATTTGAAGAAGTACGACCATCATGATCTTGATCAGGAATCATGTCGAACAGGGAGCTTTAGTCTCCCATCGTCATCTTTGGCCCACGAAAGTCGAAGACAGTCTCGGAGTATCTCGGGCAACAGAAGCTTCTCATCCTTCTCTCAGAGCTTGAGATTCGCTCCCACGGGTGTAAGCCCTCGGTTGCAACCTGCTGCTCTCGGCACACCAGGCGCTGCGCGGGGCGGTGGCGGCCGTCAATTTAGCAATGGTTCCGTATCCGAGCTGCATAGTGCAATTCAAGGTGCCATCGCCCACTGTAAAGAGTCGCAATCAGCCGCCAAGAACGAACATGCTGCATACAGATCCCAACAATTCGCGTCATCCATGGCAGTTCGAAGAAGAACAGAGTCCAATCTTTACACGTAGTCCAAATGCAGATTTCTGAAGATCTCAGAAGAAACACAGCTATATCGTGAGTCTCTTTCTTGCTTTCTTCATTCAAACTTCACTCCAGGAAGACCACAAGCTAACGGATTACAACAAAATTAGTCTTGGGAGACAATGATGTCTCTCCCAGCTTCTTGTGCCTTTCCTGTACATCTCTTTCTCTTCAGCAAGAGCAGTCTATGGCTTGATTGACAACTTCCAGAGGAAACCTGCAATTGGAGATGAGATAATTTCAGTCTTACGGTCTCATGCTAGACTGGCTTGATGGAAAGCTTCACTCATAGGAGCTCTGATGAGTTCTACTGTCTCTTTGACATGATTTAATTGGTGCTTGAAAAAAGTTTTGTGCAATAGCTTGAGCAGAGTACTGTGATCATCTTCAGATGTGATTAAAATAGAGAGTAGAGAATCTGGGGGCAATGTGGGTGGACAGACATTATTATGGACCTTGCTCATACTAGCCATTGTTCATCAATCCACTTACAAACTTTGCAGATTCTCTTGCACATTTATATTATTCTTTGATTTTTTTTGTTTCTGCAGTGAGAATTCTCCTGCTCAGCAACTTTTGCAAATTGCCATTAAGTTATTTGCAGCAAGAAGAGTCTCTTGATCTCTGTTCCATAGTGCGAAGTTTTTTTTGCCCAATTGTTGACTTCGATCATAATTTGAGTTCTCCGGAGGTTATTTCCATTGTGATGATGATATTTCTTCCACTTCTTTTTCTGCCTATTGGAAGGGTTGAGTGCACACTCTTCTTGATCTTCAGAAAGGCATTGTTTTTTGTTGGGACTTCCTCTTTTAAAGTGGCAAGAATGGTATCCTCAAGACATACCATATTGAAAGAAGCCTTCACAACTTCATTGGAAGAGCTACAACTTAAAAGATATTGAGTTGTATCCTTGCATTAGAAACATTCTTGAACTTGACTGTTTAGCAAATTCAAGCATTTCATGGAGTCCTTCCAAAGTCTCAAAAATGGAAATATTGATGTAAAGATGTGATTTTCGAAATACTAACAAAAGAACTATCTTAATTACTCTTGTCCTATGGATTCGTATTCGTGGTGAGGCAAGCAAATCATTTGTTGCAAAGATGCACACTTGTATTACTTAGGAACAAATGACAACAATTGGAACATATGGTTATCTTTATACTAGCTACAGAGCTTCAATGCACCTTTCCTTTTAAGTTCCACAACTTGGGTGGGCCCAATAGGAATATACAAGCAAAATATGTTATTTTCATTGTAGCATTTTGGCTACACATGCAGGAAAAATAGGTAAAATATTGTGAAAATGTGCAAATTTCATCCTTTGGAACATTTATTTCATCAGGCTCGAAAACATGATTGCCCAAGAGGCTACACTATTTATTTCTAAAGTGCTCTATTTCTAACTGTCATAATGGGTGAACACAATGCCCAACCTCTCACCACCCATTTGAGTCCCCCTGTATGCACATGGTGTTTTTACTAAAGAATTTGTATGCCTAGGAGGGTTGGCTATGATTTATTTAACATCTGAAATGGCCAAGTGAATAGAACCCACCACCTCAATTTACAAGGCAAAAGTGACTCTTAGCCAATTGGCTCCTGATAAATAAAATGAGATCACCCACCAAGTAAAATGTTCACTCTGTGGAAGACGCCATGTTCACCCTGTAGGTCTTCTTTAATGGAGGTTATCATTTTCCCACAACTTGCACTAGCTTCTACAATTGGCTCATGTGCTAAAATACCAATATTAGAGATCAAAGATCAAAAGGTGTAGTAGTTGCTATTCTGAGGCATATCTTCACATGCAAAGTGCCCAGAATATTAGTTGTAAGCTTTCTTAATGTCTTTGTTGGCTCTGTCCTTCAGGGTAGAGACATTGTGATGCACCCAGGAAGGGGCCAAAGTTTGGTATCCCCGCATTCTAGGGTCACTGTAGAAATTTTTCAGACATAACTGAAGCATCCACTTGGGTTTTCACCATGCTAATCACCATGTATTTCTAATTTAGTATGTTGAATGTTTATCATCCTTGTGGATGTCATTTAAAGGGCAGAGTCATTATGTGATCAGCTGTGTTTACTATGTACCAGGACCGTAGTATGGCACCTTCTGATCCATGTAGTATTTAGCATGAGAGTTTTTCACATTGATGTGTAGCATCAATAAGAGCCTGCAACCATGAAATTCTTACAAGGGGTGCTGTGTGTGGAGGTTGTATGAGAAAGGTTTGCTGATGAACTACTCTCGAGGAACAGTAAAATTGGCATGGGTTTTGTCCTGAAGGCAAGACATCCTTTTTGCAGGAAGATAAGTAACTTTTTCATGATGACTAATGTGAACATCACTACACTCTGCTACAGAACCATGTGGGTGCTGCACAGGGTGCCACACTAACACCCACAAAGCTCATAGGGGGTGTTCAACATCCTCCAGGTATTGGCAGCTGAGTTTAAGTGAGGCCGATGTGTGCACAGATGATCATGGGACCATAACAATCCAACTCACAAAAGAAGAGGAACATTTTAAAATGTAGAATCATGCACAGGATTGTCCTACTTTTCTCATGACAAGACCTGAGATTGTGACATCTCTCTAGATTGCATTAAGCAGAATGAATCGTCTTCACCTTTACAAATGACTTCCAAGTGCTGAACAATTGCCATGCACTCGACTTCAATTTACCAATTGATATTTCCATCCAACATACAGGCAACATCCATATAAGAATTATGTTTCCACCATCAAGAAAAAAACACTACCTTGAAAGCTAACACTTCCACTCAAAAAGTTCAACTCACAGATAGTTATTGGCAAATGAGAAGGTAGAAAAATGAGCCTAGGTTGGTGCACAATTCCTGAAATCAATAGTTCAATAACTGAATAAGTATATGGTATATTTACCCACTTTTCACTTGATGGATTGAACCTGGATATGCTGAAAATGCTGACCAATCAGGAAACTAAAGAAAGGTTCAACAAAGAAAACATGAAATAACATACAAACATCACCTCAAAGCATCATTACAACTCCTTACTCGATACAATGATCAATTCAAGGATACTGACGGTCAAGACTGATACCTCAAACCTTTGTTGGTCCACACTTAAAACTTGTCATAGATTTTAATAGTCTCAACTTCCACTCAGTTTCCAAAATAACTCCATAGAGACATAAGATGAAAGAGGCACCAGACCTAAGTGCTAAAAATGGCAGAGGCATGAAACCAAAACTCCAGGGAGGTTGCTCCATGGCCATGTTTTCAGTGGTACCGCATCTGATAATGCTGTTGAACCTTGACTGTGTAGCAATCCCACTAGACATGCTATTGTAAACAAAATGAACTTGATGAGATGGTCTTTGAGAAGACAGATTACTGGTATCACCAGTAGTCCCTGCAAGAACAAACATCATCTTCAAAGTGATGAAAGCGATTGGCATCCCTCACCATGATTGCTCTCCCAACTATTTTTGAGATAAACATTATGGAAGTGTGGAAAACTACACAAAACCACAGATTTTTTCTTATTTGGAGAGGAGTACCAGGAGCTATGTTGATGAAACCAAATGCAATAGCTATGTTCTCATTACGGTGGTGCAAATGAAACGCATTTTCTTCTTCTTCCACATCGCAGAACAAATTTTGTATAAACCACATACCCCTGCATCAGACATGATTGCTGATGACAATCTCTGCAGTTTTGCACAGATGTCAATCATCTGCGGGTGGTCCTGATCATTTACTACAACCATATGCACCTCACTATTCACTTCAATCCAGGTACAACCTGGCTATTTCTTCACACTTATTGCCTTCCTCTGCTGTTTGACATTCCCACAGAGATGGCCATTGCCAACAGCAGCAGAGATGTTTGTTAGCAGCACATAACCAGCAGCATTTTCAGGCTCCAATTCAAGAATTCGTTTAGCACTGCATTCTCCCATCTCCACATTGCCATGAATTTTAAGTGTTGAGCAAAGCCATCCATGGAGCCACATGTGGTTTCCAGGGCATTGCCCTGATCATCTTCTCTGCACTCTTGTAGATAGCCAGCATTGCCAAGAAGGTCGACCATGCACGTGTAATGTTCCTATTTTGCAGAAATCATATACTCTGTGACCATTGAAGCATAACAGCGAATGCCTTCATCACCAGACCTGCATGGCTACAAGGTAAATTAAGGCTGGGCAACTTAAGACCTTGCAAGCCCGAGAAGGGCACCAGTATTGCAACCAGAAACAAGCTTGAGCAGACTGGTTTAAAGCATAGCTCACCACAAATAAGACAAAACAATCGAGAGTCTTGCGTGCAAAGAAGACTGTAACCTTCAGGCCAAATTGGTGAGCGTGATACTACAGTACGCAGACGTAAAAAACAGTGAAGGGGAAGAAGCAATGGAAAATGAGAGGGGGCAGGAGCCACAATAACGGATGAAGCACTTGCCCGGCCCCCATTCCCACCCTCGGGCAAAATCTCGACACCGTTCCTTGTTTCGTTCTGAATCCGACTTATAAGTAAGCTTCATCATGTTGTTGTTGTGATTTTAAGAAACTCTAATTTAATTTGTGTTGGATCTGATCTAGTGTTGTAGTGTGTGTATTTTTATTTCTTTAAAATTCAGATCCTTGTTTTTTTTTTTCTTTTCTTTTGGATCTGATAATGGAAGATTTTTAGTTTTGATGTCGTGTTTTTCACATCTGTTGCGAAGAGAATGAATCTCTGTGAAAGGATTTGAGGGCCGTAATACGAGCAAGCGCCCGGAAAAAAAAAAAAACAAACTTCGCAGCATGGTCTCGGTAAAACTGATTCTAGGTGGGGGGATGATGAACATGGCTGTTGGAAGATCCTCTCCTCCTTTGGCTGTAAAACTACAGCCGGTGATTTTCCATAAACTGGCGCTCGTAAGGAGAGTATATGCACATTTTCACATCCACTATGGATAATATCTTCAAGGTTGTCGAGAGCTTCATCAAAAGTAGGAAATTTGATTTTGCTGAGATGGTAATGTTTTTTGGCTGACACGATATGATTGCTGGTAGGATTCAAAAGAATTAACAGGAAGCTCATCATCAAGAAGAACATCGAGGAGGAACTCAGGCAGGTTCTGTGTTTCTGTCTTCTCTAAACCTTTGAAGAGTTATAGGTATTAAGATCCCGTAATACCACGCTTCATGAGGATCTTCAAGAAGTTCCACATGGCAGAAGGACTTTTTGAAGAAGTTACTAAAGTGCGCAAGGTTTGATCTTCTTCGTCCGTTTATATACCATTCGGAGAAATACAAATCTGTGAGAAAATATCTACTTCCTGACGTCATGGAAACATGTAGTGAGCGTTCTACAATGACAGTGTGCATCTGCTTGTGAACACTCTTTACGTACTTCTTTCTCCTAGTATACGTGTCTTGTTGATCCCACCGGATCCGGAAGAGGAAAATCACGACGTACAAACTCCTATATTTGGTGTCTGCAGCAGCGGGTTCCTCTTTTTCTTCTTCTTTGAATAACAATGTGCCGTGGCGACCGGATCTCGAGATAAGAAGGCATGGCCCTTGGCAGTTTGTCTTCTTGCCGTGCATCACCCTGCAGGACATCATATTGACCCGGTTTTTTCGATCGTCACTCACGTTTGCTTGCTTGATCTCAGTGTAAAATGAATGTCCTATCCAATCACTGCATGATACTTCTCTGTCGATCCTTCCCCTTTTGGCTCCATTCATACTGTCTTGAGAGGCTAGTTTGAACACGAGCATGTTACTATTCTGCTACGATTTGCAACGTTTCACTGGTGCTGTTCGTTCTTACATACCTATATTTCCTCAGGAATACCTACTCTTTTTGCTCGGACAGAATTGTTTGCGAGCCTCCGGGTGTTAGGTTTTATGCTTCCTCTGACGTGCTTAGACAGTGGTGGCTTTTCGTTGCATTGATAAGCCAAATTTTGTAGATGGCCTAGATGGCCTTGATTACTAATATTAGGTTTGGATTGTTCATCTTCACAGGCCATTCGAAAGCATGCTTCCCCTCAATGCCATTGATTTATTATCTCGTGGAATTACATTGTTATTTGTATTTCTCTTGTGATTCAGGGACTCACGGATGGAAGAACCTGCAGTTATATTCATAACTCTGGCAGCAAAGAGCCATTTATAATGAGGTACACGAACATGAGAAGCACTGAGAGCATAATTCACAATTTCACTCCTATGAAACACAATTGTTTGCACATGTTGTTGCTTCAATTGGCAATTCATGTGCAAAACTGTAGTTGTGAAACTAGCATGTTGTCGTCTGAATGCATTAGAGGCCTTCAACATGAGTTCCAGCAATTTACAACCCAAAGTAGTCTGGAGCATTTGATCTAAGCAAAATGCTTCCTCCGCCTCTCAGGGATGGTAAATCCTTCCTGTTCAAATAATTGCTTTCAATCCAAATCAGCTGCTTGGGACCTTTCCTAGCAACATTAGCAGCAAACATAAAGCACCCCGTTCTCTCTAGCTACTGGAGTTCTAAACACACGGAAAAGTTGGGATGGTTGGACAAGAGATTTAGGGTTTCTACAGTTAGCACTCTCTCTCTACAAACCTGCAAACACGAGGTACAAGACAATAGTCACAAGACCAAGGCCAAGTGGGTATCTAAACATCAGGATAGTAGATCTTCTGACCAAAGATGGCCGAACTCTCTTCAGGCTTGAATTTGGCAATCCTGCATTTGTTGTAGCTGGGTTGAAGCCTCGTTTGGATGACACAGGGGAAGTTTGATGATAAGATTCTTTGGCATTTAGTCACAGTCAGAGAGAAATGATTTGCCAGCTTCATAAGTGGACCAGCAAATGGCAGCAGCTGGTGTGTGGAAGAGAACACGAGGTCGAAGCCCACGCAGCAGTGCTGAAAGCCCTTCCTCTGCTACTATTCTACGCACAGCATCTACAACTGAGCAGCTCATGAACCGCTGTGCCCCTGACATCCCCTGCCACTCCCTCACCAAGGTTGAAAACCCCTTCAGCCCTTCCATCCAAACCAGAAGCAGGTACAAAATGAAACTGAAAACACATGCATCAAGTAATCATTTGGATCCCGGTGGAGCTCTTAATCATAGACATGGTTCCTTTAGAGCTTCACATTGCTCCAATTTCACACAATTGAAGAAAATTTCCCTCTCTCTCCCTCTCTCTCTCTCTCTGTGTCTCAAATTTTCCACTCAGTTAGTGATTTGGTTCTTGATGAAAATTGCAATAGAATTACAACTTGCAATGACTTGGAAAATAGTCAGGATTGACGTTCCCCTACTTGAAGGACAAACTCCTTTGACAATGAATTTTCCTGATCTGGTGGTTCTATCAGGCATCCTGATTTCACGCTTTGTGAACTTTTTTCTCCATGACTGATAAGTAAGAAATTCATAATGTCAATCAACTGTTGTTTACATTGCAGTGGCAAGGGCACTGCGATGTAAACAGAGCTTGCAACAATGCTCTTGCTTTCCTTCCCTCATCAGAAGGCTGTTCTGAAGAGCTGAAATTACTAAGAGAGAGAGTTTTTCCAGCCAAGAAATTGCCCCCCTAAAAGTCCTTTGGATCGGATCCACCGGGACGGTGTACCTGGCACTGAAGGCGGGTCTTAACGACGTCCAGAGGCGTGGTCACAGCGCTAGCGAGTGCTCCTGCAGCACCACCTGCAGTCACGTGCACCAGTAAGTGCTCCTCGTCCACTTTGTTTGGCGATACCTCCATCAGCAGCTGGCATCACAAATGCGTTTTGCAAAGTAAGAGGAGAATGATTGGAAAAGCATCCTTGCTGCTGGTGATTCAAACAATTACACAATCCCTCCTTAGGAAAGTAAAACTAAAGACTTGCAGCGTGAGAATGGAATGGAAATCTACCTTTTTTGCAGCTTCATAGGATGCAAAATGTACAGCTGTGAAGGGAACATTCATGATGACAGTAGTAGGGTACGAAGTATAGAAAGCTCCAAATCCTTCTACTCGAAGCATAGTCGCGATGCAATGCGTCAAACCCCTGTAGGGAGTGTGCTTCAGCTGCAATCTTTGCTTCACAACGTC
>Ga0116231_10002614_pt1 | contig 37632 bp, 25 predicted proteins | sample S1TSphgellanicum_2_FD_89695 | JGI IMG/M metagenome (GOLD analysis project Ga0116231, IMG submission 89695) | Host-associated microbial communities from peat moss isolated from Minnesota, USA - S1T2_Fd - Sphagnum magellanicum MG | ecosystem: Host-associated > Plants > Peat moss > Unclassified...
GCCCCACTTCATTACAATTGAAACATGCTCCTTTGGGCTTCACCCCAAGATCTCCCTTGGTTTGGCTCCCTTTGAAAGGAGCCCCCTTCTTCACAAAACTTCCTTTTGGTTTGAACCCCGAGCCTTGGAATTTGGGCTTCTCTTTGGTTGGGCTCCCTTGCCCCCGGTTCCATTCCCCCTCATGCCTTGGTTTCTTGTGAAGGAACTTGTTGTCCTTCTTGAACCCGGATTTGTCACTCCGCCCCACATCTGAGAAATTCTCCACTTTCGTGATGGCCTCAGATAATGAGGTGGGCCAACTCTCCTCAAGCTTTCGCTTGGCCCAAGTTGGAAGCCCCATCACGAATTGGCACACACGGTCCATCTCATGCATGTGCCAGACCTCAAGCATGAATTCGGAGTAAGCCTTCACATATTGCCTCAAATTCTCATTTGTGGCATTCACAAGGTCACAGAGTTTGCACCTAGAAATGTAATCGGAGTTTCTCGGGATGAATTCCGCTTCAATGCGATCCTTGAAAAACTCCCACGTATAGCCATGGTTCTTGCCCTCCTCTTGTCTCACCGTCCGCCACCATGTGGCGGCATAGCCTTTCAAGTAGGATTAAGCAAGCTCCACAGCGGAATGCCGGCCCACCTTGGCGGCATGCAAGTAGTCGTCCATCTCCGCAAGCCAAGCATCCACAACCTTGCGGTCGCGGGCACCATCGAAGTTCCCAGGCTTGGCCGGTTGAAACCTTTCACCCTTGGCGACTCCCGTTTTGAGGGCCGCCGCCAACTCACCGAAGTCGGGCCTCCCCATCTTGAGAAGTACTTCAAGTTGCTCTTGGGTGAATAGGACCGAGCTCCTTGGCTCCTCCTCACTTTCGAGCTCATCTTGGTCCTCCCGGAGCCTTGGTTCCTCTTCACCAATGGATTCCAACGGGGCTACTTGGTCCTCGGCGGGCTCCTTTAACATGGAGCCTTGCGGTTGCTTGCAGTTCTTCTTGGGTGGCATCCCAACCCAAGAAGTGAGCTTCACCACTTGCTCTGATACCACGTGATGCACTCCCAAGTCACGGGGTGAAACCCACTTGAGGGTTTCACAAAATCAAGTTGAGGAAAGTTGAGACTTGGTAGCACGCTCCCGGCTTCCAACTCTAAAAAGGGGTAGAGGGTCGAGTTGGGAGCCCAGGGATTAGACTAGGAAGAGGGACTAGCTTAACTCGTGTGAATTTGTATCCAAAAACTAACCAAATCGAGTTAGTTTAGCATTCCGGACACCTTTGGGTGTTGGGACTTGCCACGGGCACTTGGACACACAAGACTCACCACGGCCCGGACTCGGGGGAAGTCACCACCTTCCCCCTTATAGTATTCTCTGCGGCTAGTCGCGGAGGCTACATCCGAATGGCACATTTTGTTAGGACTCCCGAAATGGAGTCCCGAAAGTGTCCCGGCTGGACTCTCAGAACTTTGAACAGCCATAGCTCCTCGCCCCAAACTCGGATCGAGACGAGTCCTGAATCAATGTTGTAGCTCTCGTCAAGAGCTTTTCAACGCCGTGTCGCACTCTTCAAGGCGACGTCGGGAAGAGGTCGATTCCCGACTTTTAGTGGTCGGGAGTCAAATTGCCAATTTGACTCCCGGCCTTTCTTTTGCCCATAACTTGGGCTGTAGATGTCCGAATTGACAATGCGAGGCCAGTTTCGATATCTACGTTTCAAGACCTTTCCAATGACACCAAGAACACCCCAATGCGAGGTGTTTTGGGCCTTGTTGTCGAGCTTTAAACATTCGGGAGTCCCGGAGGACTCCAAACCTCTAACTTTTCCAAGTGTTGGGCTTCACCCCCACAATTGGCCAAAGTGGGGTTGGGAAAAATTTAGTAATAAATAAGCACTCCTTAGACATTTCTAAATACTATATCAATTCAATTAAGGAGTAAAACACTATAGTAGGTCCACATTTAAGGATTGAAGCATTTCACTTAAGAGTAAAACATTGTAGTAGACATCTCTAAATATTGGAGCATTTTAATAAGTAATAAACACTCCTTATAGATTTTTAAGGATTACAACACTTCAATAAGTAGTAAAGCATTCCTTAAGGATTTCTAAGGACTGAAGCACTTCAATAAATAACAAAGCACTCTTTCAATATTTTGAAAGACTAGGGCATTTTCAATAACAAGCAAAGGATTGTATAATTTATAATTTTAAGGACTCAAGCACTAGACAAGAACCTAAGTACTCCAACAAATAAAGCTCTGTAGGAGACATTTCTGTAAGGATTGAAGTACAAGTTTGAACCAAAATCCCACATTTTCAAGGATTGTTAAACATTCAAACGTTACAACATGACATGTCTATTAAAAAGACACATGCACATTGAGAGTTGAGTCATCCACCTTATTGAAGGAGATTAACACCTTAGCATCCAAAACCAAATAAAACAAAGTGACAAAAGCATATTAACAACCATGTTCTGAACTTTCAAAAGAAACCCAAAACTTTTACCACCTAATTTGCACATTTCAAATCCACTAAAACTAATTAGTATTTGAACACAAGTATTGGACCTTCAATTTCATCATGAATAAAATCACTAACTACCATTATTCTCTAAGGTGAAAATCCTTTAAGGTGTACCACACAAGATGAAAACAGCTTAATCCCTACTATAGTCCTTTTTGACCCTATATTTTGATCCCCATAAAAAATTATGAATCAAAAGTTGTCAAAAATTTCAAAATGACTATATTTTAAACTATTACAATTTTAGATTCCATCATAATCATCCATAAATGTGTCTTTACATGGTAAAAAAAGGACTAGGTAAAAAAGATAAAAAAAGGTGACACTATGACAAGATTTTGATACACCTTAAGGAATTTGCACCCTCCACTAACTCATTAACTCATGACCATGGCTATAGATAAGAATATAATCTATTCAAAATCTAGAACAAAATAAAATATATAAAAATCTACATCATGAATTTTTTTACATTTCTAAAATCCAAACAAAAAGTCAATCATCATAATGGCTAGCACTTATGATTAATAGGATGTAATAGGATTTGCAATAAGGCTATCTACAATCCTTTATTGCAAAGAACACTTCAAAAACTTTAGATTTTGTTTCAATATCTTTTTCAAAAGTTAAATAGATCAATGACAAAAAGACCCCAAATCAAGACATTCAACACTTCAGAGGGTGGTAGCTTGAGTCACCTACTTACAAAAAAGTTCAAATACATAGATCTAAACAACCCTATATGTTAAATGAAATAAACATAATTAAAAACATTCAACCCAAATTTCATGGAAAAACAAAACATCATTATTCAAATTTTATTGAAAATTTATGGGAATTAATGTGTAGTCCCATGACAAGGATCCTCTTGAAGAAATTTTCAAATGAACCCCAAAAAATCACATGGTGGTTTTATCTACAAGATAGTTGACAATGGGTATCAACTAGATGAGGTTTTTAGAAATTCCTTTCAAAACATAGATCTAAATATTCAAACAATTGGTGAAAATTCAAATCCCATTAAGGCCATGGTGGATTTCACAAGAATGATATTCAATTACTTGGAGAAGGAAAAATCAAAGGTTTAGAATTGAAAAGTAAAACGCCAATGTCCCTCCCTCCATCTCCACCATCCTTGCTTCCATCTCCACAATCTGCACCTCCATTTCCACCATCCCCATTTTTCAAACTTGATGTTTAAAGATATGACAAATTAACTCCAATGGCCTTTAATATTAGTGAAAAAGATAAGGGCTCAAATGATCTTCAATTAGTTGCTTCCAAAAGTCTCAAATCTCTTTATTATAATGATGTAAGGAACCTAAGGTGAGGCCTTTGCACATAATTTTTGACTTCAAAGGTGTACTTGTTGGGAAGCAATATTTCACAATTAATAACCTATTGATTCTACCATTTAACCAATGTCATTACCATATCCTCAATAAAATGGTTATTGGGTCCAAGCATGGTAAAGTGGACCAAAAAATACATTCATCCAAATCCAAATTTTAAATATGGCAATTTTTCAACATAAACATAAGAAAGTAGGTTCATTTTATTTTTTAAGTCTCATTATGGAAGTCTCCATGCTTCCATTGAATTTTTATGAATTCGATACAAAATTTGAAAAATTTTAGTACAATAAAAGTAAGTAATAAGTAATTTGAATGAAACTAATAGGTTAATATTGTATTCATTTTTATTTCTACATTAAATGTTAAATATATTTTGAGTCTAGGTGAAAGCATGGTAAAACATACACAAAAAATAGTGTAAGAAAAAAAAATTGGGGTTTCTATATAAAAGGACTAACAAGTAGATGACTTTATGAACATATTAATATTATTTTTTGGGTGCATTTCTTAACTTATGTTTGCATGAACTTCAAAAGCTAAATTGTTATAAGCATGTTTTTTTACACTACTTGCAAGTATTTGAATTGGACCCAAAAATTTTGATAGCTTGAACAATAAAGTTCAAGTACTTGAAAGTAGGTGAATTGTTTTTGCAAATATTTGGTTTTCTTTTCATGAACCTCAATATTGATGTGGTGAACATTCCAATATATATATTTTGGTAAATGGAGTTTATCTTCATAACTAAAATCATCCCCAACCCCTAAAAAATGACGTAATTGTTGGGGTACTTTTTCAAGTCAAAATGATATGACACAAATTGTTTTGAGAAGTTAGAAGGAGGTTAGAGATGCCCATGCAAAAAACTAAAAGTTTCATTCATGTTGAAATGTTAGAGGAAGGTTAGAAGTTTTTTTAAATGTTTTTTTGGGTGTTTTCAAGTAGAGAACAAGGTAACAAGTATATACAAAATACCTTGCTTGCATCCATCTATTATGAAAAATATCAAAGTCCACTAGTATATTTAACATGCCATTGACTTAAAAATAAAATAAATCCAACATTTAATGTACTTGTGCTTGAATTTTATCTATTTTGTAGGTTGTGACATTTGCTTGATTTTGATGAATATATACAAACTTTCTTCAAACATGTGGTTTTAAAATATCATTGTAACAAAGTCAAAAAACTTCATATAATTAAAAATTAAAGTAAATAATTTTTTTAATTCAATATACCAAGGCCTACTTGATGGTCATTTTCCATTTATGTAGCAAGGTAATTCTCTGGTTTATTTTACCATGCTTTCGCCCTATTTTGAAACCTAGATTCAAAGAATTTCTCATGAGGTGCATAGAGTAGTTTGTTATATACTTATCGACTTCAATTTTATTTCACAATATGATTATGTACTTGAGGGAAATTGCAAAAAGGTGCAAACAATAATCAATTTTCAAAAGTCTATTAATCAAAATCTATGCAAAACTAACAAGCATATTCTACAAGTTCATATTAAACATGACATCCTTAGGATTCATGACAAAATTATTTACCATAAAAAAAAAATTGGTTTTTTTCTTAAGTATCTTTATATTCAGCTTGGAAACACATTGTTGGTAGATAATATGCCTTACAAATGTTGCAAAAATCTTGCCTTTAATATCATTTTCTTTCATTCCTATGAGGAAGAAAAATAGAAAAAAAATACTAACTTATTGGCATTATTTTCTTGTATTTAGAATTGTCTCATTACCAATCAAAATTGGATAAATATTTATGTTTTGCCACTTAAAGCCATGGCAATCATAGCAAGTTGATGTTTTTTCATTCATATGAATGTCCAGGAATTCAAACGAAAAATCCATTTGATGAGATTTTAAGTTTAAGTTTTAATTTAGTACCTTTAAAAATGAACACCTATGGCATTAGACAAGTGCCAATTTTGCAAAGGAATATTAAAAGGGCTGATATAATATTAAAAAATTGATGGGAAAAAAATTAAGAAGATAAAGACTTATTAACCACATTTAAAAAGCACCCATACCCTAAAATATGTAGAATTTTAAAACTTTAAAAATTCAAAGAACTTTCCAAAACTGATTTAAAATTTTAAAACTTCAAAAATCCTTTACCTTACATAAATAGGGTAAAATGTACATGATGTGTTAAGAAAAGTTGTAATTTATTATACAAGAAAACATAAAATGTAAAAATAAATAAAATGGTTATGATTTGAAATTATTATCATTTTAAAAGACAAAACATTGAATTTACAAGGAATTAGGACATTTTAAAAATTCATATCTATTCAAAAATGATTTTTAAAAAAATTTCATGTACTTGGACAACTATAAGAAATTATTATAACAAGTTGCAAAAAAAATTATTCTAAAATTCATTCGTCTGAAAAAAAAAATTGGGGAAAAAAACATGTGGTCCTTTTTCTAAAGTAATCTTGTTGGTTCATTATATCACATTTTCACCCAACATTAATAATTATTTTGGATCAAATTTGATGTGAAACAAGAATTACCATTTATCCTTTCAAAGTACTTGGCCAAAAATGTTGCATTCAAAATGTTAATTTTTTGTAACTAATCCTATTAAGCATGTTTTCCGTAAAAACCTTGACATTTTTTTCTAAATTAAATATTATGACACTCACCCCAATAATGCATTTTACAAAGTTTGTTCAATGGTCCATTTAATGCCATTGTTTTGGAGTATTTTGATAGTTCTTGTGGGGACAATAATTTGCTTGGGACTATTCTCCCTTACTTGGAATCCCTTCATTTTTCTAAATATGGTGTTCTCACAGTTTTTGTATGGGACAATCCTTTTAGTAGTATTAGAAGTATTAATTGAGATGCACATGGATAATATAAAATGTTATTTGTGAAATGCATTAGTAGGTGTGATGATTGTAAAAATAAAAAATTGAAAAAAAATTGTAATTTTAAAAAATTGCTCTTGCTACATTTTTTTTCATTTATTTAGAATTCACCTTTCAAGTCTCTAGCATTAAATAATGTCATTTGTGAAAATCATTAAAGTTAATGAATGAAAAATTATTATTTTAAATGTTGGGTTTAGCATATGTCTTCAAAGCTTGCACTTTCAACCTTCTCATGACTTGGTGGTCACTAGGTTGAACTTCATATGTACTCCTTCCTTGTTTTCACTATGTTCATATTTCTAACCTTCACAACTACAACCATTTGGTGGTTGTTTAATGTTTTCTTTTCATATTTTTAACCTTATAAAATCAAAACCACCATGTGCCCACCATGTAATATTTGGTATGTTTTGAATCTAGTTTATTAACTCCCTTTTACTATTATTCTATGGATGTTCAAAGCAGACATTCCAAATTATCCTTTGATGTTTTACATTTGATTCCAATTTTTTAAAAAATTGGTTGGAATCACATTTCTTTATTTTTGTAAGTTGTTTATTTATGTCCGTTTCCACCCACCAAATATTTACATAAGTGTTTTTGTTCATGTTCTATTGCCCGCAAAAAGTTGTTAATTATTTGTGTGAATGGTGTCATGTGTTACTTTTCACAATGTGTTGTCCTAAAAGGGAATCATCATGTTATAAGGAACAATATTGACATTAACAAAGTGAAAGCAAAAGCTAGAGTGCAACATTTCTACTTCAAGTAATCAAAAAAAGTTATATTGCAATTTGGTCTTTGTATGTTGTTCAAAGATGTGATGTAAGTTTTTCTTTTGTTGATACCACAAATATTTACTGATCAATTTGTTTTTATTTGGGGACGTGAACAATGTGCAAGGACTTTTGGTCAACTCATTACATGAACATATTATTATCTTAAGGATTTGAAACATGTGTATTTTGCACATTGAAGATTACCCTATGTGATAAAAAACTAAACATTATTCATTAATGATGAACCAAGCAAGGCCCTTTGAAATTCCAAATATAACAATATTTTCATTAAGTCTTTTAAAGGTTGTCAAAGAATAAAATGGTTGGACATTACATCTTGTTTGTGGTCAACATTGATTGGATTGCCATTGACCAAAACAATTGGCGTCTATTATGAAATCATTTTCAAATATTTGAAGTCTTATTTGACTTCTTATTCATCAAATATTCTTGATTCATACAATATATGAAGAGTGATAATGGGTACGTTGGCATTACTCAATTTCCTTTATGTATGAACTTTTTACTTTATTACATAAGAAAAGTTGATTTCATGTGTTTTCATGGTTCATCCTTGAATTATGTTTATTTATCATCTTCAATTACTGAGTTTTGTTCGCAAACCACATGACAATGTTTATACCTTTGAAAGTAGAAAACATTCAAAATGTTTTTTAATCGGATTTCTATTTTGAGAATGTGTTGATGTAATTACTCATCTAATTGTTGGAGAATCATGAATATTATAATTGTACTAGTAATAATACACTAGCAATTGATGAATTTGTTAAGCTTGCAAACTTATAATCCTAGTTTTCAGTTGAAATGACATAATATAATGCATTATGTATATAATAATTTTTGTTTTAAATGATGGATTCTTGATGATTGCTTTATTATTTTGAGAACATTTTGAATCTTCATTTTTTAATATTCATTGCTTGGTGATCACCAAGTATTAATTCAATTTTCTTTTTACATGTTTTCTAAAAAATTATGCAATCTACACAATATTCAAATTAACCTTGTTTGATGTGATTTTTATGGTCACTATCAATAATGTTTTGCATGGAGCCTATTGACCACTAGATTCAATTTGCAATTCAAAACTTGTTTGAACTATCCAAATTGCTTTAAATTATTTTTGAACTTTTCTAAAGTTTGGATAATTTAAATTCAAATTTGTTTAAGTCCTTTAATAAATTCCTTAAAAAAATGACATCCAGATTATTATGTAAGAAATTTTTTTAAAGGAAGAATAAGAAAAAAAAGGAGGGGGGGGGGAATCGAAATTTATACTTTAAAATTAAAGTTTAAAAGTGTTTTTAAAAACGGGCATCAGCCAGCCAGCAAGAGCGGGCAGGTACTGGGCCCGGGCAGCAGGCGGCGGGCAGGTTGGCGTACGCCGGCATCTTGGAAAAAGATGCCGGCGTTCGCCAGCCAGCCCACGGATCCACGGTGATAGGTCAGATCACTCGCACGGTGATAGGTACATGTTCCACGTGGCTTCCGATGATTCGGTAGAGGGAGATAAAACTGCCCAGGTGTGGATGGAGAGCGATAAGGTGTTCTGGTTTGCAAGGAAGAAAGTCTCTTTGAAGTCTGCGTCACGCAGGTCCAACGACGCAGGATTGCTGCGCAGATTTGCTGCGGCGAATCTCGCTCGCTCGCGATCATCAAATGGAGCTTCTCTCACCGCCCGGATTATCTATCTGCCCTTGCACCTCGTTGCAGGGACCGTCCTTGCCGTCTCAATCAGCGCAAGTTTTGAACGGGAATTCGCAGTTTCGGATTTTAGGAGCACCGGCAGCAATGGCCGTCCCCATGTCCAATGCCATGAATGTGTCTGGCTTCTCAGGGCGCTCTGTCGTTGAGCATCGCCGTCACCACAAGATTGGTGGTGAGAAGAACCATATGAAGAAGAAGAAGAAAATGGAGTGTTGGTCGAATGCTGGGTGCAGTTGGTGTAGGGTTGTTAGGGTGCGAGGGTTTAGGACTGAAGATGAGAAAGCGCAGGGATCTTCTGATATCTCACTCAGGTCTATGTTCACGGAGATGAAGGGGAAGTACGGTGCCTTTGGTGGTGGTGCTACTTTGGAGAAATCCAAGCTTGATTTGTCTCAGTCAACTTCTAGGGTTTCACCCCAGGTATCCATCCCCGCCTTGCTCCCCTTTTTCCCAGAAGTCTTTCTGGTTGTGGTGAAACCCTAGAAGGTGCATTTTGTTCTCTGGCCACAAAGTTGCATGCGAGCACATTCTTAAAAGATTGCAACCAATATGTGTGCCAATGCCTTGTTCAAGGCATTAATGCTCGAATTCATCATTTCTTTTTTGCACTTTGCTTTCTGAGTCACTTGCCTTCCATCTGATGAGTTCACAAGACTCAAAAGCATCAAGGTCTTGTTGTAGCTTCTTTTCCTTCTTCTTTTTTCTCTATTTCAGGGCTTTCAGATTTTATATCTCAATACAAATGCTTGCTACTGAAGAAGCCTCGTGTTCAAGATGGCAATTGACCATTTAGGAGGGTTTTGCAACTTGCTATTTGAAACTTTTGTTTACAGTGAATGCTATCTGTTCTTCAGTTTTTTAGGGTCATTTGTGTGCTCCATCATCTTTTAAATTCTAGCTTGGTTTTGGCAGTTGGAAGCTGGGGGCGGTGGAGGGAACATTGGTAACAAGAACTTCAATGGAGGTGGAGATGGTGGAGATGATGATGGAGATGATGATGATTATTTTGGTGAAGATGGTGATGATGATGGTGGAGACGATGGAGGGTTTTTTGGACGCAGATTGGCTCTCCCTGAGGTAATTTACATTCTCAATTTATTCAGAGCATCAAGATTCAGCAGCTTGCACATTAGTAAACTTCTGTCTCAACTTGAAACATTGACTAGTCACCTGTAACTCTGAATGGAGCCCACAGTAGATCACAAAGGCAGTTGTATCTATGCTCTCAATGAATATCATGAACTCATTTTTTGGTTGTGCGTTTGCAGGTATTTGACCGAAAAATTGTAGCAGCTGTTTTGCAAGAGTGGTTCAAAACAATGAATGATTTGCCTGCAGGCATACGTCAAGCTGTTGAATTGGTGAGTTTTGCCTGAGGACAGCAGTGGGCTTAAGTAGCAGACCCTTGAGGGCAGACACATCCTGTAATTTGGGGAAATTAGGTTTAAGGTTTATCCCTATATGACCTAATATGGAGGCATGGATGTTGCCCTTGATTTCAGTGGAATGTCAAATTTGTTTACCCATCACACTAGAATATGTGAAACTGGAAGTAAATATTTTTGTTCTTGTAAACTTGCCTTGTTGATGATGTTTATGACCTTGCTTGCTTGGTGAAACAGGGACTTATAAGTTCAGGGCAGATGGTGAGATTTTTGTCAGTCAATGCAAGACCGACAGTCTCAAGGGCCATATCACGAATAGTTCCTCCATCTGTCTCTAGGGCTTTCATTGGCCGGTAAGTTTGGCTTCAAATGGCAGTGAGTATGGATTGTTATTAGGCTCTCTGCATATCTGTTCCTATAATATTTTAAATTATTTTGACAAGGTTACATTGTCCAGGCTTCTTGCAGATCCAGCATTTCTCTACAAGCTAACACTGGAGCAAGGTTTTACAATTGGCTATGGTATATGGTGGGAGTGTCAACACCGTGGGGATAGGTAAGCAGAAGATTCCTTATGTGCTCTGTCATCTGGACAAGACATCTCTTTGATTATGTCACATGTTATCAAAGGACTCATTTTCCTTTGGGATTGGGCAGGATAAGACAAGAGTGGGATGTGGCAGCAGCAAATGTGCTGACATTAGCAGTCTGCAATGCGGCCATTTGCTGGTCTCTAGCCCCTAGCCGGTCTTATGGGTCTACTTTCAAGTATGAGTTCCAGAATACCATTCAAAAACTTCCCAATAATGTCTTTGACAAAAGCTACCCTCTCCGGGAATTTGATCTGCAAAAGAGGATCTACAGCTTCTTCTATAAAGCTGCAGAGCTCAGCCTTGTTGGCATGGTCACTGGGGCAGCAGGTGCAGGCCTTGCTAGAGTCATGCCTTCATCCAGAAATCAACTGCAGTAAGTTTTTTGTTCCATCCACCAAGTATAGCCTTTCTATCAATTCAAAGACAACTGATCTTTAGTGGTTTGATTATCATGAGTTCCAAAGAAATGAGCTTTAGGGTGAAGACCTCAATGCTTAAGCATATTGTGAGCATCTGCCACTACCATAGCTATTGCTATGGTCACAGAGCATGTTTTCCTGTTTCTGACAGATTGCATAAGGGATTTTCATGTAGTAATTGTTTAAGTAGTGCCTGTGTGATTCCTCTTAGCAAGCCATTGTTTGGAAAGTTAACTGTTCTATGGTTTTGTTTGAGTGTGCAGAACATCAGTGCCAATACCTTCAGTGAGTACCAGTGCATTAAGTCATGGAGCCTTTCTTGGAATATCTGGTAACCTGCGGTATCAGCTGCTTAATGGAGCAGAGAGGGTCATGCAACAACACTTCAATCATTTGGGTGTTGTCTTGTTTTTCTCCACAGCACTCAGGTTTGTGATCACCTTAGTCAACGATATCACCATTTTGTTCATTAATTGTACTGTTCCTCTAGGGAACTTGTTAACTTGATTGTGATGTGTGTATCTAACCATCTAATAACAGGACATACGCATTAATCCTCAGTGAAAAATTATATATATGCTTCGGTGCTTGTTTGATTTGCTAAGTTTAATAATGTGTCCAGTTGATAATGAGATTTTTCCCTGGCGTGTGTTTGTGCATTCTTTGTCTTTGGTGTCAATTTTTCCAGTATTATTTCCATTATTTTGCAGAAATTTGCATGGTTCAGAAAACAGGCTGAAAAGTACTTAGACACTTTGTGTGGTGTGGAAATAGCATGAGCTAAACATTAATTTCTGCTTGGGTATCTGCTTTGCTGGCCACTAGGGGTTTAGAAAAGTGGTTTGACACAGTTTTGTTTGCAGGGTGCTGAACATCCAAATTGGGGATGTGACCCGCCTCACTTGGCTTGGACTCGGAGAGCTTGCTACAGTTACACCTGATGGATTGCAAAAAGCTTATCATCGACCAACTTTATCATCTGATTCAATCCCTGGGTGGTTTATCCCCACAAGGGGACTGATTTCAGGCTTTTTTGAGGGCAATAAGAATCAAGGCAAAGAAGGCAGGCAACATCAAACACCGAAAATGTTGGGCAAGAGAAAAGTCAAGCGAAAAGTTACAGCAGGGCGCTGATTATCACTTTTTGACCACAGGCAACAATAATTTATATTTAGTACAGGTTGGCCTTTTGAGGGAAGTTCATAAGAGCCACTGCTACAGCATATCCCCTGGTCAGGAAGTTGATAATGCCTTCAGCTAGATTCTAAATTTGTTCAGAACTCATGAAGGTGTAACTCTGGTCAATTGGACTGCCATTGAAAAGAAATACGTCAGTCAGTACAGTCAAGAGCTTTTTGCTTCACAGAAAATTCACGGATTTTTTTTCTGGAATTCCATAATTGGGAAATACTTATGATGTATATGGAGCACTCCATATACAGCAATGTGCAAGGCCAACCCTTGGAAGCAGGTTATTTGCCACCTCAAGCCCAAGTACATTGTTGAAATCACATTTGTGCCTTCACGCATTACCATGGCCAGTCACACTGTGTGACATTATGCTGTTTGTCATTTTTGCGGTCCTGTGGAAGATTCCAAGGGCACTGCTGTACTGGGAGATTTCTGAATTTTGAACTACTTAGTGATTTAGTCTGCAGGTACTAGAACTGCGGAAGATTTTCAAATTGTTGAATTCTGGGGAGACAAGGTATTGATGTTGTACAATGAAAGCACACATGGCTGTTAAAAGGGCACAGCAAAGAACCTAATTGAACAGAGACTGGTCTTGCCACAGGAATATTATGGGCATAACCACTGGCCCAGTTGGACAGAACAAGAGGAGGAGCAATTGAGGCTGCAGAATGCAAGAGACAAAACTGCTGTCAGGGTCCTGCAGGTGTGTAAAATCTCCCAGGTAGAAGGAGCTTGTTGTCAAGTTGGTTATGGCTTTAGTGGGGGAAAATGGTGACCAATGAAACTTATACAGATTTTCTGGATTTCTTAGACAATCTAGTTTCCCCAGGAGATTGGTTTGCTGGTCCATTTCTTCCATCTTCCTCTCATTGATTTCAGTGTTGACATGGACACTACCATCCCCTTGTCTTCCTCTCCCATCAATCTTACTGTTCAAATTCCCAACAAACTCTCTGTCATCAACTATCCACTTGTTAAGGAAATCATTATCTAGAGGAGGTGTTTCCTTGTGCTTTTTGTTTTTCCCATTTTCCTTCCCTTCTGATCTTCTGGCCCTAATGTAACCATGTCAATTCTCTCTTCATCTTTCACCTTTAACCTCCCATTGCCGATCCTCAAATCCATTCTGAAGCTCCTGTTACTGCTTCCCGAACCTTGTGTGGGATTCTTCTTCTGCTCCCTTTTGCTGTGCTTCAAGTTGCTCTCATCAGCAATGATGGAACTCTTGAGTATTTGTGACCCTCTGAGCACCCTTGAACTTGTTCTCAAAAAGTGTTTCTCCATTTGATTGTTGGTCAAAAATAAGGACAAAAAAAATTTCTTTCATCCTCCCAACCAAGAATAGCTTCAAAATTTGTCATGGCTTTGTGTGCTCTTGTTTGCATTCTTGAGCTGCAATTCAAAATCTTACTGCAGCTCCTCAGATTGGAAATTTCTGAGTCTGAAAATCTTTGTATTAGGGTGATGTCCACCCTCAAGCTAACCGGAGATTGTCAGACAGTTTCTAACCCTTGCCAATTCCTGACATAATTGCCCCCTCTAACTTGACAATAACTGCTGCAACATCATTGAGATTCTTCCAGTGAACTTTGTGCCAGTGACAACATCAAGCCTCTCACTGGCAATGGTGCCACCATAGCTTGAAATCCTTTGCCCCAGATGCAGAAGAAATACCACTCTTCTTATGCTCCAAAAACGACCTGGAAATGTGTGCATTCTGTTTGGAGAGAACATCTCTAGCATGTCTATCAAATTGGAGTTGGGAAAGAAACTTCAGTCCACAGCAACCCTAATATATTCAACCCCAACTAGAGGACCATACTCTGAAAATTGCATAATTTGTTCCTGTCCTTGCTACCCCTACACCATGACATGTTTTACAGAAAACCAAAAACATGCATGAAGAATTGATACAAAGTAAAGCAGCTACCCCAATGTACTTCCAACACTATTTCAAGGTATAGTTCAAATGCTGAAAAAGGCAAAGACTCTTCTCTTTGTGTTCATGAACTCAATTTCAAGACTATAGTTGGACTGATACTAAGTTCATCATTTACTATGTGGCATGAGGATTGAATCACTTATGCCTTGTTGGAAAAGATTAGTGCTAAGCCCGGCCTCACACTAAAGCCTGAAAGGCCATGACCATCGGGCTAGAAAATTTCTAATTGAAGGAAAAGGCATGTCAAGGTACAAGTTCACTTTACACAAAGGTTAAAGGCCTAAGGGACCAAGGAAATGTGAATGGATGAAAAATGAACATTAAATGCACTATGGATAATGTTTCATGGTCTAAGGGACTTCATGTCAAGCCCACTTATTTTCAAATAGGTGGGCTTGACATGAAATTTGTTAGACCAAGAGCCCAAAAAGCCATGATTAGTCCAAAAGAATTTTTTTTTTTTTTTTTGTCTACTATTAATTTCAGCCCAATACCCATTGCAATACATTTTGGTCAAAATTGCATAACAAGGAGGTTGTTGCTAATTTTAGAGGTACTTAGAAATAACTAGTTTGGACCTATTCTATTCCATTTCTTCAACAATTTTCTATTTTCACTTTGTCCCCTTTTGGAACTTGTAGCAACTTTTTTCTCTTTATATTGGAAATTTTATAGGTCAATATTCCACAAGTGCCAAAAATCTGATTTTGACTTATACGAAGGATTTTTTTTATAATTAGGATAATTGTCAAATGAGGAGGTCCTTACTACTAATTTTGGAGGTAGTTAGAACTAGTGTCGGCCGATTATGGTATTTTTTATCAGTCTTGAGGATATGAATAAAGTGTATTCTTTTTAAAAACTTAACAAAAGATATGCATATGGATATTTTTAAAACTTATTGGTATCACAGTTATGCACTCATTGAAAAAATTTCATTCATTGCCAATTATCTATTTGCCGGTTTTCAATTTCAAGGTGACCTATAGATATGCATACAAAATACCTAAAACGTAGAACCTCCCATCATCAAACATGTATCTATCACCAAACACCTTCCAATATTTTCCTCCTTCCCTAGCCAAATTGAGCGATTTTTATCATTGGATGCACAAACTGGAAGGCTACAAATGTTCTTGGAATGATAAAAATAAAGGAAAAACACAAAAGACATAGGAAGAGGATCAATGATAGTTTGCTTCAAATTTTTTGAAAAATAGCTCTAGACTCTTCTATGGTTCCAACCCCATATCTTCCTCATTTTTAGTTTGTTTTGAGTAATTTAAAACTTGATGGGTGTGTCAACTAGAGATTTACAAAAAAATTTAATATTCCAAAAGGAAAGATGCAATGGTTAAGGTTCTTAAGGTCGAAATCCTGATCTGTTTTAAGTCACACTAAACCCTCTAACACCAAACATCCCATATCTTTTTGCTAAAATGGTTTAAAGGACCTCATTTTGAATTGCAAACCAAAGTTCAAAATTTTTGAAGAGTCCATCTAGATTATTTCATTACACCCCAATCATAGTGAGTCCATTTCCAACTTCTACAAGGATTGTGACAATGCAATTGGTTTTTAATTAAAAGTCCCCCATTTGATCTAAAAGTTTTTGTTTCAAATGATTCCACTTTTATATCACACTAAATTATATGATAATCATATGATTAAGTCTCTTTTTATTAAAGTAATTATTTTCTTGACATGAGACACATTGCAATCCATAAAGGTACAAAAAAAACGACATTGTGACATCCAAAAATGGACACTCTAGCTTGTAAACACCCCAAAATTTAAACTTATTGCATATTATGATACTAGTTATACATGATTTTTTTGGTGAAAATTGGCTCATCTGTAGTGTGTTTGCCTCCGACATTGGTAGAGGATTAACTTGTGTAACCAAATATTTTCACATGAAGATAGAGGATTGTAACCTTTGCAAATATGAAGCACAAGGTCTTCAAGAAACATTTGTTGTGCTTCATCATTAACCTTGTGAGGGTTTGTTTGGTCAAAATATGCAGTGATTGCAAACCTTATTAGCCCAACCTTTTTTTTGCCTTGCTATGAACTATGACCTACCTGATCAAAAATTTTAATAATAGAACTTTTAGTTATTTATAATTTTATTTTTGCAATTAAATGAGGATCTACATATTCAATATGTGTTTTCATATGAGTATTGTCATTAGTTTTGGTATATTTGATGAAACCTTCTCCTTATAATGGAACTAGGTTGGTTTAAATTGTTACCAACTTCCTACTCATATTGGGTCCAAATTTTTTAAGGTTGTACTAAAAACTTGTCATAGCATCACCATTTTTTATCTTTTTTACATGGTCCTTTTTTTCCATGTAAAAACACATTTATGGATGATTTTGATGGAATCTAGAATTGTAATGGTTTAAAATATAGTCCTTTAAATTTTTTTGACAACGTTTGATTCATTATTTTTTGTGGCGATTAAAATATAGGGTAAAAAAGGATTACAATAAGGATTAGGCCCTTTTTGTCCTATGTGGTATACTTTAATGGATTTTCACCCTAATATCAAATGATAAAACATAACATTTTGGGTTTTTTAGATCAATAGGCAAGTTATCATTGATAGGGTAGATGCAAGTTATGGTGGTTCAAAAGAGACAAGAATTCTAATTCCAAAAGTCCATATAAATGGAAAAATTAACACTAGAATGAAAAAAACATTTAAAAACAATGTTTAATGGGCCCTGTGTGGTGATTAATCAATCAATAAAGTCCATATGAAAGGATGCCCATTTAAAAAATATTTTATTATACATGTTAAGGGGGAAAAAATGTCAATCCAACAAAAAATGACAAAGATTGGGACTTTTGAAAATATGACCCAAATCTAGTCATTCAAAAGTCCATAATTATTTGTTCATTAAATTTTTTGTTGTAATGTTTTTCAATCCATTTTTTTTTTTCCATCGTGTATCATATATTAAATCCCTATAAAAAATATTGAAATGAAATCATAACAAAAAAATGCATTTGAATGCTAATGTAGAACCCAAATTATAGTCCATATGTCCACTTTAAAAGTCCATTACTATATGATTAGTGTATGTTTATTGAATTTCACCTTTAAATAAATACTTTTATTCAAGTTGGCAATCTTAATCCATAAATATTTTTGTCAAATTAATGATTTCATAATGTGTTTGTGGCATTTGAATAGAGTATATTTTGTAGAAAGTCCATAAGGTCACAAAAAATGAGCCACCGTAGCTTGCATCCACCCAATAGCAAAAAAACCCCAACACATTGATATTATGTTGTGTGGTTTTATAACTTAACTTGAGTTTCTATCATTATAAGTTCACATCATCATTTTCTAATTATAGGTTGTTGTCGAATGGCAAGTGCATGCTTTCAACATTCAACAAGTTGCATGTTGGATTCATGTTTACTTCACCAGGTACTTCACAAGCTCCACCCACATTTTCAATTATAAAAACCTTGTTTTCAAATATTTTAAAGGTACCAAGTGAATAGAAAACCCTAATTACTAGGTTAAGGTTGAAAAAAAAAACATGTATAAAATCAAAAAACAAAAGAAATGAAGAACTTATAGGACACAAAAATTCTTCAAATCCAAAGCAATTGAACTTCATAAACAATGCCAAGGAAAAAAAAGAACAATTGAAAGGACAAGATAAATAATCAAAACAAGGATAGGTTGAAAGCTCAAAATGTAGCAACAAAATAGCTAAGAATTTGAAATGTTGCAATGAATGTAACAACCAACAACTTGAAATCACTACTACAAATCACGGTTTTTTAAAAGGATCAAATTGACTAACTTGTCATTTTGACTAACAAACATGTACATTTTGACTAAAAGCTAAGGACTTGAATGACACATGTATGTATTACCTGATCAATTTGACTATAATGGTTTATTTGACTAAATACACATAGTCAAATTGTACAACCTTAATCAAAATGGCCAATGGTCTTTAATCAAATTGAATAATTAATCAAAATGGCCAAAGATCTTTAATCAAAATGACCAATGGTCCTTAGTCAAGTTGAACACTTAGTCAAAATGGCTAATGATCCTTACTCAAAATGACCAATGGTCCTTAGTCAAGTTGAACACTTAGTCAAAATGGCTAATGATCCTTACTCAAAATGACCAATGGTCTTTAGTCAAGTTGAACATTTAGTCAAAATGGCTAATGATTTTTAGCTAAATATGACATGGTCTATTACCTTATGTATCTACCTCCTACCTATTCATCGACCTATTTATTTAATTACCTACTTGCCTACCTATTACCCACCCACCCACCTACCTATTATTTATAGACCAACCTATTTACTTATACCTTCACACTTACCTACCTACATACCTACTTATGTTTTTCACCTTCGTATGACCTACCTATTTACCTACCCACCTACCTACAAATATTTACCTACCTATCCACCCATTTACTTATTTAATTTTAACCACTAGGTGTAACCACGAGGTTTAGCCACTATATTTAACCATTAGGTTTATCAATTATATTTAGTCACTATGTTTAGCCATTAGATTTAATCACTAGATGTATTCAAGGTTTAATCATTATGTTTAGCCATTACTCTAAGTCATTAAGTTAGCCATTAAATTTAATCATTACTTTAAGTTATTAAGTTTGATCACTAGGTTTAATCATTATTTTAAGTCATTAAGTTTAGCCACTAAGTTTAACCATTACTTTAAGTCATTAAATTTAACCATTATGTTTAGCCATTACTTTAAATCACTAAATTTAGCCATTATATTTAACCATTATGTTTAGCCATTATTTTAAATCACTAGGTTTAGCCATTATGTTTAACCATTATGTTTAACCATTATTTTAAACCACTAAGTTTAGCCATTAAGTTTAGCCATTACTTTAAGCCACTAAGTTTAGCCACTAGGTTTAGCCATTATTTTAAGCCATTATTTTAAGCCACTAAATTTAGCCACTAGGTTTAACCATTACTTTAAGCCACTAAGTTTAACCATTACTTTAAATCATTAAGTTTAGCCACTAGGCTTAACCATTATTTTAGTCATTAAATTTAGCCACTAAGTTTAGCCATTATTTTAAATCACTAAGTTTAGCCAATAATTTGAACAATTATTTTAAATCATTAAATTTAACTAATAATTTTAACAACTATTTAAAGTCATTAAGTTTAATTAATTGTTTTAACCATTACTTTAAATCATTCAATTGGCCACTATGTTTAGCCATTATTTTAAGTTATTAAGTTTAACCACTATGTTTAACCATTTTATTTAACCATCACTTTAAATCACTAAATTTAACTAATAGGTTTAACCATTAAGTTTAGCCATTATTCTAAATCATTGAATTTAGCAATTAGGTTTAATCATTATTTCAAATCATTAAATTTAGCCATTAATTTTAACCATTATTTTAAACCGTTAAGTTTAACCATTTGGTTTAACCATTATTTTAAATCACTAAATTTAATCATTACTTTACATCACTAAGTTTAACCATTAAGTTTAGCCATTAATTTAAATCACTGAATTTAACCACTAAATTTAGCCATTAGTTTAAATCATTGAGTTTAGTCATTAGGTTTAGCTAATACTTTAAATCGTTAAATTTAGTCACTAGGTTTAAGCAATGCTTTAAAGCATCGAGTTTGGCCATGAGGTTTAGCCATTATTTTAAACCACTAAGTTTAGCCATTATTTTAAATCACTGAATTTAGTCACTAGGTTTAACCAATAGTTTAAGTCATTGAGTTTAACCACTAGGTTTAACCCTTACTTTAAACCATTAAATTTAGCCATTAAGTTTAGTGATTAGGTTTAACTAATAATTTAAGCTATTGAATTTAGCCACATTACTACAAAAGTGGGGTGTAATTCACTAGCTTAAATCACTATGAAACCTTTAAAATGAAATATATTCACTACACTTTAGTGACTTTACCATGGTTAAAGTTATTTCACTATAACAACATTATGTAAACATCGTGTTTCACTATTAGTTGACATAATTCACTATTATAATTTACTATGGTAAATAGGTTTATTTTTATGTTATTTTAAATACCTTATATATATTACTTTATGATATATCTTATATTATTTTTGGTTACTTTAGTTATTCTAACTTATATCCTACGTTACTATAAGTTAGTATAAATTATTATAACCTAAATTATTATATGTTATTCTACCCTTAAGGTATCCTATATAGCTTATTATACGCTTTTAATTTATTTTTAATTAAATTATTCAACTAACATTAAGCTATACTTTAGGTTATTTTATTTTAAGTTAATATATGTTATTTCAAGTTATACTTTAGATTATTCAAGGTCATTCTACTTTATGTTATTATGATTTATTTTATCCTAAGTATAATAACTTAAAATAATCTAAAATAAAATATAATGACCTAAGGTAAAATAATTTAGAATAGCCAATAATAGCCTATGAAAATAATTTTAAATAACCTACAATAAAATAACTACCAATAGTCTATGATAATATAGCTTAAAATATTCAACAATAATTTATAATAACATAGTCATCAATAGTTGTAATATAACATATAATAACCAATAATAACTTGTAATACAATAATCACCAATAAAATAACCATCAATATAATAACCACCAATAGAATAACCACAATAACCATTAATAAAATAACCACTAATAACCATTAATACCCACCAATAGAATAACCACCAATAGCCATTAATATAATAGACATTAATAATCATCAATGGCCATTAATAGAATAACCAGTAATAGAATATCCATCAATAACCATTAATAGAATAACTAGTAATAATCATTAATAAAATAACCACCAATAGCCATTAATAGAATAGCCATTAATAACAACCAATAGCCCCAATAAAAGAACAATTAATAGGCACCAATAGAACAACCACTAATAATCATGTATTAAAATTATTTAAAACTGCCAAAAATAATCTACGGTGAAATAATCTACAATAAAAAAAAATAATTTAAGGTGAAATAACCTATAATAACCTAAAATTGCTAATAATAGCATAAGGTGAAATAGCTTTCAACAACCAAAAGTAACCAACAATAGTTTCACATAATCGAAAATAGTTTAAAATGAAATAACTTATAATAATTTCAAGTAGCTTAAAGTGAAATAACCTACAATACCCAAAAATAACTTACAAAACTAAAAATAACTTAAGGTGAAATAGGCTAAAATAGCCAAAAGTACTTTAGAATAACCAAAAGTAGCCTAAGGTGAAATAATAAAAAATAACCAAAAATAATTGAAAATAGCCATAAATAATGTAGGGTGAAATAATTTAAATTAATGAAAAGTAGCCCTATAATAGCTAAAAGTAACTTAACATAGGTAGTATTATTATATTAACAAAAAAATTATCCATTTATTAAACATTTGTTTTTCAAAAGAATGGTCATTGAAATGTTAATGAATAGTGATATTCCAAAAAAAATTGTTCAAATGATTTTACACTTTCAAAAGGAAATAAATGTAATTATGTACATTATTGAAATTTTTTAAAAATTAAACTTGAATCATTTCATTCGGACAAAATCTCAATAAAATATGAATTTTCAAAGTTTATGTTTTTGTAATTTTAAAATGAAATATTTGATAAATAGAATGTAATGTAATACATTATCACAACAAATGGGGTGGTTTGATGGTACAGTTGTTTGCCTCCATTCTAAAGGTCAAAAGATCAAACCTCACAAGTGGTATATGCATGGTCAATAATGGTAAATTGACTGAATATTCTCCTATCTAGTTTTTTAAAGTAGGTGTTTAAGTTGATTGTGTGGCCTACATACCTAGGCTAAGTAATAACATATGTCAACAATTCATAGGTTGAAAATCATAAAATTATCAATAACAATATATATTTTAATTGGTTTTCATGTTGCCTAATTAATTAATTAGCAAGTGAATGGCTAGTTCACTATCGGTAGCAATTAATCCCCATTCATTAGGGTGTCGAGTAGTTTCACCATGGTAATGTCCAAATTCATTCAAATGTAATGAAACCCAAAGTGAAATAGGATGCATTTTGGTGTAGTGCCATTAAGTTTCGTCATTATTTTAAGTCATTGAGTTTAGCCAATAGTTTAAATCACTAAGTTTAGCCACTAAATTTAATTAATAGTTTAAGTCACTGAGTTTAACCATTAGGTTTAGTCATTACTTTAAATCATTAAATTTAGCCGTTAAATTTAACCAATAGTTTAAGTCACTGAGTTTAACCATTAGGTTTAGCCATTATTTTAAGTCAATGAATTTAGCCATTAGATTTTAGCTATTACTTTAAGTCATTGAGTTTAGCCATTAGGTTTAACCATTATTTTAAATCACTAAGTTTAGCCATTAGTTGTCACGTATGAAATAAAAAACATCATAAAAGTTGAATACCTTTGATGGTGTAATCCATTAATAAGGACTTGGATTATCATTGGGAAGGTTTAGGGTTCAATTCCTTATATTTATAGCCTATGTGCATGTTGAGAAGGCTAAGGTACGTAGGTTAGACTAAGGTAGTTAAGTTAGGTTATGCTAGGCTAAGCTAACACCTACCTACCTAGGTGATTTTTTTTAACTTACCTAAACCTATTTACTAACTACCTACCTACCTACCTATCTACCTATTAATTTTAAAAATAATAATCCAAAAAATGATTTTAATTTAAGTATAAAACTGACCAAGTCAAATGATGCGTTATCCACCAACAGTCAAATAATCAATCAAATAATTAGTCAATTTGTTAGTCACTCCATTAATCAAAATGACAAGGTCCAATTTGACTACCTAGTTGTGCTAGGCATGTACAAAATGACTTGTTGAAATTGATAAGGTGATTTTTTATTAGAAAATTTAGTCAAAGAAACCATGAATTATAATAATGAATGTAACAACTCAACAACCAATAATTCAAATGCAATAACACAACAATGTAACAATCATGGCTCTTTCCTACAAATGCAACAACACAACAATGAAATAATCATAACTCTTTCATGCAAAGGCAACAACACAACAATGGGTGAATGCACAGTACAATGATTTAATAACAACATAAAATACATTGCTTATAAATTCATAGTAAATTCTTTAAAATGATTCAAATGGACATTGTTGTTACTTTACAAAATATTAGTATTCTATATATTTGAATAATACATGTTCAATCACCTACAAACCTTCTCAAATCTATGTGAAAATTAGTAATTAATGTAGCTGATGTCATTTTTTGATTTGGAAGTTCTAAAAGATAAACCCATAAAGTCCAAAGGAATAATGCCCCATCTGAAACTTTCAAAAAATATGTTTTTGGGACAAAAAATTTGAAAAATAAACAAAAATTGCAACTCATATGGACTTATGAAAATATGGTCAAATTTTAACCATTCAAAAGTTCCTAATTATTAAATGGTTAAGGTTTTCAAAGAAAATATTTTTCATATGAGTTTATCATTTTGTATTACATTATATATTGAATCCCAATAACAAATTTAGAATGTGAATCAATATAAAATTTTCCATTTTGTGATGTTCCAATCAAATGACTAGTATTTTTTTACTTCAAAAGTCCATTACTATTAACAAATGAATGTTTTATCAATAAATAATTGTGAAGTTCTTTTCATAATGAAGTTGTTAATTTAGATCCAAGTCTCAATTAGTAGATCTAAAGATATATTAATCACCACAAGCATTTGAATAAAAAATACTCAGGGAAAAAACATTGTTTCATCACAAAAGTGAGCCACTATAATTTGCATCTACCCCAATGCATCAACTAGTACTTGAACTACAACAACATGAAATGCATAACTCTCCATTGTAAACCAATGTAGTAACACGAGATGTGTAGCTTTCTCTTGCAAACCAACATAACAATGTGAAATGTGTAGCTTTTTCTTGCAAACTAGCACATTGATGCCAAAAACCAATGCAACAATGCATCACCTAATAGCAAGATGAAATGGGTGGCTTTCTCCTATAAACTAACACAACAACACGAAATGCATATATCTTTCTTGCAAACAAACATAACAATGTTAATTGCATAGCTCTTTCCTACAAACTAGCACAACAATGCAAAAAAAAACTTCTGTTCTTTCCACTCATCATCCCTAAGTTGTTACTTGATAACAATAGAAAAAATTGATAAAAAAAAAAGTTTTGAACACTTGACAAAGGTAATAAACTTTGCATGCTTGATATTGATAAAAGTTTCGTGCTTTCTTTTCACTCTTAAACCTTAAAATTGCCCCTTGATAATGACAAAAAGCTTGACAACGACAAATAATTTGACAAAGCCCAAAAGCTTTGTGTTTAGTCTTTGCCCCTCAACCCTAAACCCTACACCATACAAGGAAATCATATCTAGTGTTCTATTTACGATAATTAGCAAATAAAGTTATTTACTACAAGGTCAACCTTATGGATATGATTATGATAATGTTACTTGCTTAAAAGACCTCTATTAGTTTTAAGTAGGGCTAGTTAGGAAAAAAGATACAAAGTTTGGATATGATTTTATGCATATTCAATTAATGTGCATCTAGATATTTAACCAAAAACACATATCCAACCAACGTTAATTTGGACCTTCACCTCTGTAACCAAATGGCAAATCCTTAACCATTTGACCATCATTTTTCACGATGACAAATTGTGTAATCACATTAATATAAACACATTAATTTTCAAAATTTGAACATTAAGATGTTATAATATATTTGTTTAAGTTCATAATGAAGTTTATTTCATATGTAGGTAGGTAATAAGTAATGTTTGATTAGTAGGTAAGTAAAAGGTGCATGGTTTTTACTAGTTAATACCTACCTACTTACCTATATATTTACCTATATGTTAATTTCATTATTTATTTTCATAATTACATTTCATTTAATAATGGAAATTAATTTCAAATATTTATGTTAACATTTTCAATGTGATGTTTTTAATATAATACTATAATTATGTGTATTTTTGTTATGAAATTGATTCATTTCATGTGTGAAATGCAAAATTATAAATTAATTATAAAATTTCAAGTTTTGAATTCATAATCACATTTAATTTAAAATTAAGGACATCTTATACATTATGTCATATAAAACAAAAATAATAACACATTTTGGTCACAATACCACATAAGACAACTGGAGTAGGGTGCAAATGAGATAGGGTATAAACGGGCTAATAGGAGCCATTACCACCCCCTTAAGTGATTTTGTAATACTTTTGAAAAAAGATTTCAAAACAATCTTTAAATTTTTTAAAAAAAACTTTGTATTATTTTGTTAAGGTTTGTGTTAAAAATTTGTGAAGAATTTCCAAGTCCATTCACAAACCTTAACAAAATAATACAAGGAAATTCTTATAATTATCCAAATACATGACATGTTTTTTTTTGTTTATAAAATTTGAATAAATATGAATTTTTGAAAATATGTTGATTCCTTTTAAATTTAGTGTTTCCTTTTTTTAAATGATAACAATTTCAAATCATAACCAAAAATTGATTTTTAAAATTTTAAAATTTTCCTATATAATAAGCTACAACTTTTTTTAACACGTCATGTACATTATAGCCCATTTATATGTGGTAAAAAAATTTTGAAATTCTAAAATTTTGGATCAAATTTGGAACTTTGAATTTTTATAGTTTTAGGTTTCCACATATTTTAGGGTATGAGTGCTTTTTGAATGTGGCTAATAGGTCTTTATCTTTTTAATTTTTTTCCCATCAATTTTGTTTTATTATATGAATCCTTTTGATGGTCCTTTACAAAATTGATTATTTCTAATGCAATAGGTGTTCACTTTCAAAAGTCCTAAATCAAAACTTAAACTTAAAATTTTATCAAATGGATTTTGGGTTTGAATTCCTTGACATTTATATGAATGAAAACAAAACAACTTAACATAATTGCCATGGTTTTAAATGGTAAAATATAAATATTTCTCCAATTTTGATTACTTTTTTTTGTCATCCAGTGTCCTTTTTGCTTCGTTTTATTGTGATTGCACCCAATAGCATGTTTTAGTCACAATAGTCCTACATGATGACACATCATTATCTTTGTCATATTATAGTGACCAAATTTAATCATAATGTTAGCATTGTGATTTCCATGTAAATTCTTCATGGTTCACATTTCACCCGTAATGTTCATTTTGACTAAAATAAAAATTAAACTTAGTAAAATCAAACATTAGTAATTTTTGAATTTAGTAGTGTTTGATTCAACTAAGTTCAATTTTTGAATAGTTATTAATTGCATGACTTATCCCTTTCATTTTTTGTTTATTTTATTAAAAAAATTCCATCATGCTTGAAACCTAACTAGAGCTTCATGTCCTTTAGAAGCATACTTTCTTCATAGTGTCATGTACACAAACCATTAATCCATCGTGCATATACACATTTTCACAATGGCTACAATGGTTTATTTTGTACATTATCATTAGATATAGATGGGAGAGACTTTACAACATGTTATCATATTGTTGAAAGTTCTAATGATTATGTTAATTATTGAATTTGAGCTCCGCATTGCTATGCATTATGAATGATGATCGACTATTTTTTTTAAATTTTTTATTATGGTTTTCAATAATTCATCATTATTTATGTCAATGTCAAATTTAATTTAAATTAATATACAATTCATGGACATGAAAAAGACACATGTTAATTTTTTTTCATATCCATGTTGGTGGATAAGGAAAAAGAGTGAAGTAGTTATAAAATGGAGATAGTTATTAGGAAAGGTCTGAGATAGTTATTAAGAAAATTAATATTAAAAAAGTAGTTATTAAGAAAGAAATGAAATAGTTAGGCTTGAAAATGAAATAGTTATTTTTAAAATTGGTTTTGGAATGGTCCATGGATGACTATATAAAGGATTCCAAAACATTCCCCATTTATGAATCCCAATTACTCATCATTGGAATTTTCAACATTTACATTTTCATTCTTCCTATGATGGATGATAAAAGTTGTACTTTCATACACTATCATGCTTTCTTCATGTGGATTAAAATAACTTTCATCCTCCATTTACACTTTTGCATTGTTTCATTTGTTTAGAATATGTTGAAGCATTACAAGCATAGAAGCTTGAAAAGAAACTTGTATCCTAAGGTCTTCATAATATGCCCATAAATGATATGATATGATTGGCTTGTGTAAGATGTGTGGCTCCTTCACACTTCTTGGCCAAACTTGCTCTGAGAGCTCCCCATCATGTACCCAGAAGAAGTGTTGTGTTTTGGTGAGTCACGAATGTGTGACTAGTTTCATATATGTTGGAAATCCTTTGTTTAAAAAGGTGCAATACATTCCAAAATGATTACCAAAACATGGAATCTTTGCATTTCAATGAAATGAAGTGAGTTTTAGGTGATCATTTATGAACAATCCCACATTCATCAATGGGCATGAAATCGACATACATACTAAAACCAAATACTAAAGCCCAAAATGGTATGTGTTGACCACTTCCTATTAACATTAAAAACAATGCACAAGCCAATGTTAGGGGGCAAATCGAAACTTTAAATTCACAAATGACTATTAATATTACAAGTTTCATAAATTTTCAAAGGTGATCCCACTCATTATCCAATGTAATTAAAAGGGCAATTAATTGGATAGAGATGTGAAAAATGATATTTGAGAATTCATGTTTCGGTTACAAGTGTGGTGGACATTTTCCAATATTCATCTTCCCAAATGATGATGAAGGAAAATTTTGATCTAGCCATAAATGATATTGAAGCCTAGTAAATAATTTTTCAAATGTGAGCAACACCATCAATCCAAATATTGTTGATTATAAGAAGGAACCAACCCTTGATGTCACAATAAAAAATCAATGGACATGTGTTACCAAAAAAAATACAATGAGTACCTAGTAGCTATTAATTTAAAGGTGAAGTGTTGGTTGAAAGCACCATATTTGTGGCTTCTTTAAAGAAAAAAATCAAAAGTGTAATTCCATAAAGGAGAAGGGAAAAAAAAAAGGAAACATAGTGAATTGACTTCTTAGACGCTGGAAGCATCTTTATTTTCAAAATCAAATATTAAAGGAAGAAAGACATATATTTCTTACCTTCATTCTTGTGCCCAAAATTAATGGTGATATTCATCCCATTTGTCAAATCTTCCACCTAATTCCCAGCTGGCACTTGCAAATGCAATCTATTTTTGCACCATGAACAATTTTGTCGCATGTTTAAGGAATGGACATAAATATTTTTCACCATTGCAAGTGATTGAATATTTTTTCTATATTTATTTGTTTGTGTCACTCATACAGGCTATCTATTCCAAGCCTAACTACCTAACCCCTTTCTCCTACCCACCTATATATACATGGACATGAAAAGGTACATGTGGTTTCAAAATGTTCATTCGTAATGAGTTTCTTTTACAATTTGTGATTGCAAGAATTTTGAGGATGACCAACTAGTGGCTTTAAAAACTTTCCCAATAATGATAACTATGATTTTAAAAATTCTTTTACCATTGTGTCTTTTTTTTAATATGCTTGCATGATGTGAAGGAATCCCCCCCCCCACCTCCAAACATGTGATGTGTCAATAGGTTTTCCTTTGGGCCTTTAGAGTAGGCTTTCACAAAAGAAAAATTAGAAGGTGACAATAAGTTCCATCTATATTAAATTTATGAAATTGAGTACAACTATTTCAACATTTGTTTACTCACTTAAATTATGTTTTCCAATCACATCACAATTTTAATCTTACTTTGCCATTATTTGCAAGGACTGAAAGTTTAATTAGTTGTGAGCTCAAATTCACCACTAGACCATAATACATTTTACACATGATATCCAACTTAACTAAACTACGGGTTGGTGAATTGCATGTCAAAAGTCATTTGGATGCATACTTTTGAACTTTGAGGGAAGATGTGGTTCAGTGAAAGTGCATTTTTCGGCCCTGGCATTGAAAGATTTTTAATAAGGCATTAGTCTGGCATAATGTAGCTCTTTATTGACTCCAAATTGGGTAAGAAATGCAAAAGTTGAGGCCTCACAAAGTGAGTGGGCTCTTTGGAAAAGGAAAAATAAACCATAGAACACACTCAGTTTTGTAACAATGCAATAAATGTCTCATAATGAATCACTCTATACCTTATAGATGTACACCTTCCCACCCCTATCCATTAACGCCATACCCAAAAAACAAAAGGATTATTTGCAATTACAAAACACATTTGTATTAAGTTCAAATTATTCCAAATAAGTTGACCCCAGTCAAAATGACCATATGACCTAATCACATGCTTGTTGCTTGAGTGGCCAAACATGTCTATTCCCAAACACAACTTTGTGAATACCAAACAGTTCTATCCTCATAAGATTTCCCTATTTACCCATTTAAAAACAACATATCACCTGCCACTAATAAGTTAAGTTCTTCAAAATCTACAAACACAATTGTGAACTACTGAATGTCCAATAATAAACGATTCGTTGCACAATTATCAGCAACAAATGTATGTATTATCAGGTCTTCCTTGTACTCAAAGATAGTTTGATTACAGGCCTCTATTCAGTTATCAACTCGCTTACCCTAGAGGGTATGTATGGGTGAAAGTGCTCTATAAGAGCTCAATGGATGTTCAAGAGTTGATGTTTTTCATGGTTTTAGCAAAATGTTAGTTCTATGGTCTAATTTTTCTTTATGCCAGTTCCACCAAAAAGGTTTTGATTCAGGTCACAAGTCGCAACTTACAAGAACCTCAACCCTTTTTGCGTTTATCATTAGAGTTATCCGCAAAGTAAGAAAAACACAGCACCAGAACCCTCAGTTTGATCATACACAACAAACTTGCTAAAAAGTACATTAGCATTCAAGGGGGGATGAAACTCAGAAAACCATGAATTTTGGTGGTAAACTGAGTTTCATCGTGTCCTTCCTTTTTCCCTGAGCGCCTCCACTGCAGCTACATATATTTTCACTGCTCTTAACTACGCAGCTACTGTAATTGGTCTCGAACCTTGTGCATTAAATGCTGAGTATCAGCAGTTCATACGGAGAGTTATTAAAACGTCTTTACTTTGCTGATACCACTGAAAGAGGGGATAGGGGGCGAAAGGAGGCCCAAAGACAGGGTGAAGACAGGGTTACTTTAAACATTATGGTGCAAGATACTACTCCTGCTATAAGCTCCGTGAGCAATGTGCCTCATGTCCCGTTGTCAAAAACTTGGGCTGCACAGCAAGCACATCCTTTGAAGGCTTTTGTCAGGTTCAATTGTGCTGGAAGATTCCCACTTAGCTTCTCAAAGCATGGTTTCATTTAAGGATTCTGTCATGTAGTCAAAGTGGCGATCAGCCAGAAAAATGATTTAGCCAAATTTGGCTACATATTACCCAGTACGAAAGTAGGAAAAAATAGAATCCTTCAATATTACTGCCTACTTACTTACTGGGGCATAAAAAATCTGTTTCATAAAAATCTGGTGATTTGATTTTTTTTCTTTTTCAAATCTCAAGGCGAATTTGGATCATTTTTTCCCTGAAAAATTCCTTTGTATAGGTTGAAATCATATTTTTCAGGTCGAAATTTGGCGAAAATTTACCATTGAAAGAAACATTGCCTTCAAAGGATCATTTCAAATTTTCATCCCCTGGCCTCCAATTGCCCAAGCATTCATCCACCCATGCTTGGACAAATTGGACCCTTGCACTCAACCATCATTGCCTTCTCAAAGGTGCCAATGCTGCTTTTGGGTGTTGGGGATTCCAAAATAGAAAAGTTACATAGCACAAGGATTTAATTTTTCTTTTTTGAAAACTAGATTTATACCTAATTTAATTATGTACATGTGTGGAAAATATTCAGAGATTCTGGTGGAATTTAATTGCAAAATTTTAAATCAAAATATTGTGAGTCTACTATTGCTTGGATGACTTTTAAGGATTGCATCTTGGGGAAACGCATCTCCTCTATCCATCTTATTTTTCTAAAACTATTCTTATCTTTTGCACTACATTGCCATCTCATAGTCCATCCAAACACAATATCCCAAAGCTACAAAATTATTGTACATTATGTATATAGCATTCAAATTTTGGATATTTCAAATTCAAGTATTTCAAATCGAACTTCTCATCCAGTGCAACTTTTGGGGGAGCTGAAGTGTCCGAGCATTGGGTGGATGAATAGTGTGGAGATGATTGTCAAAGGGCACAAGCATGCCAACATGTACTCGACAACAACGGCATCTTCACAAGATAATCACTGCCACAATGGCTTCATAGAGTACTTGATTGTCAAGGGGGTAACAAGGCACATCCTTCCCGTTTCTGCTTGGAAATGTGAATAGTTGTGTGAAAAGATACATTTACTAGGAAACAAAGATGACCAACCTCTTCATGATACATTTCCAAAATCCTATCCAATCAAACCTCACTTGATTTTGTGTCCATGGATTTGGTGCACGCCTACTCAAAACTCACCAACCACTAACCTAAAACACTTGTAGCATACTCTCTCATCATGGTTCCCAAATACCCAAAGAACTCCCAAACGAATGCATACTAACTTAGTACTATTCTACAGCAAAAAAATTCTCATGATACTAATTATTATTACCCTAAACAGGCCAAAACCTTGTAAAATTCACACAAAACTAACAAAAAATGTGGCATAAATAGGTTTGTTTGTGGACAACCACCCTAATAGATCCCTCTAATCCCACCTTGTTGCATATATATATATATATAATAATAATTTGTTGGCCTTGCCTACCAAGGCAAGGATCTTGTGTTTAGATTGATTATAGAGTATAGTAGCTCAAGGGATTTTGGCCCCTAGGTAAGAGTAGCATTCACTCTTATGTCCAATAAGAGTACGATGAATTCGCGTACTCGAAATCAATGATCATAAATGTCAGCTGAACAGAATGGTGGCAAGTTGAGAATGACAATTGGTAAAAGGATTGAATAAAAAAACTACTCCACCAATTGTGGGTAACTTTCCAAGTCTTTGATTCTAAGTCTTATGTCCACCGTCCGATGCCAGTGTTTTTCTTTTCGTTTTTTCCAAAAACAATTTGTTGCTCTGCTCAAGTGGCATGGCAATCATCCATAAGAATATTTAGCCAAAATTTGGCAATATTCAAAATATAAAAGTAGAAAATTCTTAAGCACCTTTTCATGTTGTATGGAGTTTTGATGATTTCTGCCGAATTTTTTTTCAAAAAACAAGGAATTTTTGACAGAATATTCTTTTAAAAAAATATTTTCACAAAATGGAGAAAATTCGCCAAAAACTAAATAAAATCACCTATCCAATGGGGATGTAAATTCAGTGCTTGAATGGTGAAGGAAAAATTTTAAAACTCTACCAATTGTGGGTAACCTTTCTTTTTTTTCTCTCTCCCTCTTTTCCCCAATTTTTTTATATACAAAACTTGGCAGATTGGTCCAAAAATTTAGCAAAAATTGGTCGAATGTAAGTGAGTAAAAAAAAACAATTTTTTTGCCAATAATTTCCAAATTGTTTATTGCCGAGCAAACAAACAAACAATCAAACAACAAAATTTGTTGGAAAATAATAATTCACTGATTGTGTGGGTAAACGTGTCCACCAAGCCTTTGATTCCAAGTCTTGTGTCCTTCACAGTATATGAATGAATGAATGGTGAAGATCTGTGACAAATTTGTAACTGAACTGGTGGGCAAAACCAAAAACCAGAAAATAAAAGAAAGTTGGTAAGTGTAGTTTGGTGTGAGACTGTGAGTAGGTTGCAGTTCCCTCCGGACACACTTCCATGGTCACCGTGCCCACGAGACAAACGCCATTCTCGTATCACGCTCTCGCCATAGCCAAGCTCTTCCGCTGCTGTTGTTGTTGCTGCTTCTTGTTCTTGTACTTGTTGTTGTTCTTCTTCTTCTGCTGCTGCTGCTGAGGTCTGGAACCAGCACAGGAAGGTTTCAGTGTGAGCTAGAGATTGAAGCTGTGGAGTGTGAAAAAATTTACGATGAAGAACAACAACGGACATGAAGCAAATGAAGGGAATGTGGGACTAGACATGAAGACAGATGATCATGACTCGGGAAGAAGGAGATCACTAATGCAGGCTGCTGCAGCTCCAAGTAAAGTGGTGAACATTTCCTTGCGGCTGGCTGCTATTGCTCTTTCCGTAGCTGGATTGGTAGTCATGGACACTGATGAGCAGCTGGGTAGCACTCCCTTTTACCTCCCCTACTTGAACACAGACATCAACGTTCCTAAGAAGGCTTATTACAGCCTGTTCACATCTTTCAAGTAAGATTTCAAGATCTCAAGCTCTCTCTCTCTCTCTCTCTCTCTCTCTCTCTCACACACACACACACACACATTTTCATCGCCAAGCACACAAACCAGAACTAACACAGGGTGCTGATCTTTCGCATATTTTGGTTGTGTTCAGGTATCTGGTGTGGGCAAATGCAGTTGCAGCAGTGGTAGCGCTGGTTCAGTTGATCATTGTTGCAGCTATCTCACGACAATCCAAAGCCGGAAGTTGGATTACATTGCTGGCCGACCAGGTGTCTAGCTAATCTCGATCCTTCCCCAGCAGCTGCAAATATTTCTAGATATAATTAAATATTGGAAGTGAAATTGATTGTCATGAGATGATGCATCATGGAGGTAGGGATTGAGTACTTAGTTGACATATTGTGACTGAAGAAGTGATGGATCATGGATCATGATGGATCTTTGCAGGCAGTAGCTTATGTGCTGTTGGCGGCAGCAGCTTCAAGCACGGAAGTTGCATATGTGGCTGAGCATGGCATCAACTATATAGGATGGAATGAACAATGCAGCAACTATCACAGCTTCTGTACTAGAGTGGGTATCTCGCTCATACTCACATACATGGCCACACTTGTGTTTGCAACCTTGGCCATCATTTCTGCACATCGCCTGTTCAGTCTGCAATCTGTTCATGTTCAGAGTTGAGAAAATTCACCTAAACCCAAAGTCTCAAAACAGAGGGGCAGGCCAGTGACACTGTTGTTTAGCGTATTAGTTGATCTCCTATGAAGAGTTCTCTCCTAAGTGTTTGCAAATTGTCCAAGAGAGAAAACATTATAGTCCATGTAAATTACATTGTCCATAATATGCAGAAATGTGGCATTGTAATCTCCTTCTTGTTTTGCAGTAGAGTCTAGTAATTACTGCTTCAGTAATTGCACAGCTCGGCAAGCAATAAAAAAAGGAGCTTTTTAGTTAGCAGCGAGCAATGGAGCTCTTCTTCCCAGCTTCCTGTGTTTTAGCACAACATGATGGCAGGAGATCTACCAATGTGTCATATATATATTGTCCTATTTTCCCAAGTAAAAGAAACCCACAAACCTCTGCTCTTTGTTGAGGATTTGGGTGGTGGGTATGTGACTTCCTTGTACCATCCAGCCACTTTTGAGACACTGGAATGCAATCTCATGCTACTTGCAGTGCAGCAAATAGGCATAATATATATTTTGTTGGCTGTGCCCATTATGGAGAGAGACTATGTAACTCATGAAGCAGATTTTGTTGATTCGGTCCCACATTTTGTGGAATGTTCACCATGTGTTACTGTGAAGAACTATGAGTTCGTTTTTCTGGATCTTCATCATGGGTATGTTCCCAGTACAATCCGGCCCATTTTTGGGACACTGGAATGCATTCTCATGCTAATTGCAGTGCAGCAAACAGGTATGCATATTTGTTGACTCCGCCCATCATGAAGAGACTATGGAAGTTCTACTGTTTCTTTGCTTTGGTGAATCTTCACCATGCGGTGACAAAAATAAATAAATCCAGCGTGACTCATACAAAGGAGTTTTGTCAAAAAAGAATGTGCCAAAGTTGCCAGATTTTGAGGAATTGTTTTTTCCAATATCACCATTTTGACACAATATGTTCCAGCAAGTTGCAAAAATATAGCAGGATTCTTTAAATTATTCTACTTTTCTCTGTCACATGTAGCCAAATTTGGTTAATATTCCTCTTGTGATGATAGCCAGTTGGGACTAAATCACAAAATTGGGAAAAAAAAGCAACTTGTGTGGAATGCATAATGCAGACTTCATTTGGTTTTAAATCTTGAGGAATGATCACGATGTGTTGGTACAATGAAGAATTGTAAGTTCATTACCTTGGGAACTTCATGCAACATTTCCTGTCTTAACCCAGTTGCTGATCTTGCCATAAAGGAAAAAGCCATTATGTGATGATGATCTTGATGATGATGAGCTGCTTTATATGATGATCATCCATTCTGCTGCATCAAGAATTCCATTCACAATGATCTGATTGTTATGCCCATTCATAGTGCAGCATCTGGAGTTCCATTTCATGATGTGCTGCTACTGGTAAGCTTTGGGCATGAAATGGAGCTCACCTTTTGACTTCAGTAGGCTACTACTAGGTACTATCTACCATACTGATCCTCTAACGAATTTGAATGTGGCAGGAGCAACAATGGCTGCTGCACACAAACAAATCTCCCAAATTCAATTAGTTGTGTGACAAGTTCACAGTTGGGCCAATGGCAGAGGTCACACACACACTAATAAGTAGGTCTACTGTAAAGTGATGAAAGCATGGATGTGCTCAGTTGCTCAGTATGTAATAATAATTGTAGGGATAAATGAATGTGGACCCCCCTGTGTGAGGTGTGAACATGGCATTGGCCACAAATTCCCAGATCCATACCCAGAGTTAAAGTCTTCATATAATTTTGCATGGCTGTGATTTATCTATCTAAGAGGAGAGAGGAAGCACTTTCTGTGTAAGGTGCCCATGTACCTACCTAGTACCATCCTGGCTTGAGGTGGAAATTTTACTATGGTTAACAGCAGCTCCAGTTGTGGCCCCCTATCAGTATTCACCATGTCTATGATTCAGTCTTAATTATCCCTCCCCCCCTCCCCCCCACATTGCATTCTAGTAAAAACTGAAAATATAAATTAAGAGACCATTTTAAGTGCTCATCACTTAGAGATAATCATTATTGTTAGCCAATGAAAAGCAATCATTTTAAAATCTTTTTTAGTGCAGCTCTTCCCTAAACCACATTAGATGAGGTCCAAGGTTCAAATTCCTAGGAACCAGTTTGGACTTATTTGATGCAAATTGAATCCTTGAATTGGACCTTGCATTGGACCCTAGCTTGCATCTTGGTTCTTCAAATCATGAGCTCTCCTTTTTAGCTCTTCTTTTTTTTTCCAGGTTTGAACCAATTGATTTTCCCTCCAAAATGGGGCCTTGTCAGTTTAGCCTCAATTTGCCACTTTTTGGTCTTGAACCCTCATCTAAAGGCCGGGGATCTAATTTATGGCTCTCATCCAATATGATTGCTCTTTTTCATTGGACCCTGGACCTTCGACTATTGTCTAAAGTGGCCCTGAGTGTCAAAATGACAATCTCACACAATTTGATTCTTATTGTTAGCAAACTTAGAATCAAAGAACTCCAACTCTAGTTAGTTCAAACTTGTCAAGATGTTCTTTGATTTTTGAAAACCATGATAATGTATCAAAGTCAATGTGGGGCAGGTAGCAAAAAATCACCAAACCTCCATTGGGTGTCAACTTCAATACAGTAGCCTCCCGCCTAAGTACGCACCCATTTAAGTACGCATTATTTTCCCGAAAAAATAAGGTTCAGATTATGAAATAACTAGTGGGTAACCCGTGACTACGCCACTCCAGCCACCCCCAACGCTTTGTGCTTTCATGTTTGGATTTGTAGCCA
>Ga0116231_10002615_pt1 | contig 37614 bp, 28 predicted proteins | sample S1TSphgellanicum_2_FD_89695 | JGI IMG/M metagenome (GOLD analysis project Ga0116231, IMG submission 89695) | Host-associated microbial communities from peat moss isolated from Minnesota, USA - S1T2_Fd - Sphagnum magellanicum MG | ecosystem: Host-associated > Plants > Peat moss > Unclassified...
CAGCACATGATTTGCTTTGAATTGTGACCAAAATAGTCGCATATTAGTTGCATGTGACAATACGTATACAATGGAGTCAAAGGATGAAATGTATTTGTTGACTTTATACTCTTTGTCATTTGCGAGTAGTTTTCACATGCGACTTGTTTTAGGCGACTAAAAGGATTTTAGTTGCAAAATGTCTCTTGCGACTAAAATTTAGTCGCAAAGAGTAGTCGAAAATACATGTTTTTCTTCTAGTGAAATAACCCTGATGCAACTCTTAAATATTGAGACTACCGCACATGGTTGTGTCGGTATGGCTCACACATACACACAACATGTAGGAAGCTTAACACCTTGAAGTGTCTTCTTGAGTCGGTTTGCATCATTAATTAAATGCAAAGGTTTTTAATTACATATGTTAAGGCTTCATGTCATTTTTATTTATAAATTCATCAAATGGAGAATATTGTTGTGAGACACTTCAATGGTGGAGAAAGACCACACCTAATCATCAGATTGAATTAAATTAAATGTCTTATGTTTATAACAAATGAATCTTGCTTGGAGCACATGAACATGAAAGGAAGCTAGAAGCTTCCATTGAATTTGATGGTCAATATCCCTTTGTGTGTTGGTGGTGGATAGGTTTGGTGCATCAACTAAGAATACAAGGTGCAAACACATTTAGGAGCCAAAACACCTTGAACTAGATGGTTTTGAGTGAATTTGAAGCATTGGTTAAATGCAAATGGTTGATTTATTACATGTATGTTATGGTTTCATTTCATTTTGATCCAAAAGTTCATCAAAATGGAATGGAGGTTGTGAAGTACTTCAATGTGGAAACATGTACCATGCTTAATTACTAGATCAAATTAAATTAAATATATAAGGTTTGTAACAAATGAATCTTGCTTGGAGCTAATGATCATGAGAGGAAGCCAAAAATTTCTATTGAATTTGATTTAGACTTGTTATCTTTTTTTTAAATTATGAAGCTAGTGTCTTTTTATGGGTTGGTGGTGGAATTGTTTCGTACTATCAACCACTTAAGCTCAAGGTGCAGACACTTATTCAAGGCTTATGCAAAACACACAAGCTACAAAATATTGGGAAGTATGGTCTTGAGTGAGTTCACATTAGAATCTTGTTACTTAGAAACACCAATCTTGCAAAGTTGTGCAATGTAATCATTTGGCATTCACATCATCAACCCTTTTTTCTCTTTGTGTTCAAATTTAGTGGGTAATTCTAAAGATGTAAATAAAAGAAAAGAAACAAGTAAAATTAGACCTAAAGCGTGAAAAAATGACTAAAAAATAAAATTTGAGAAATAATAGTTATGCGATTCAAACAAAGGGTGCCAAAATGGCTATAAATACATTTTGTCAAACCTTGGAACCATTGGATGTATGTAGTGGTAGTGCAAGTAAAAAGCTTTAGGAAGGTTACACAAGATATTTTTCAAGCCACTAAGAAGTCCATATTTGTCTTGCCTAATCTTAAATTCAAGGAATTTGTGATGCTAAAGATTCTTTCAAACCGTGCAATATTTAGTCTAGTTCTATAGATGATTGGGGATGGAGCTTCAAAACTAGTTGTTGCTCATAAAAAGGTAATTAGTGGATTGATGAAAGAGTTTCAATGAGATAAACAAAATCATGTATAAATGCAAGGCTCACAACCAAATGTGTTATGTTAACAACTATTGTTAGTTCTAGATTCTAGTGCCAAACATGTGTCACTTAAACAAATAGCTCATGTTTTAAGCATTCACCAATATTTCGAAAGCTATGCAACATTAAAGGCTCATGGATTCAATTGGTGTGTTATTGTGGACTTTGTCCAAGTAAAAAAAAAGGATGTGATATTTTATTGTTAGCTACAAAAGATGTAACTATCAAGTGGTGGGTTGAACATACAAGAATAAGTATTGATTAAGGATGTCATTGCATCAGTGCATTCATCATGACACAACAAACACATCTAAATGCAGACATAGCCCTATGTCACATTAATATAGGGTCAACCTAGGTCAAAGGCCATTTCAAATTGCCTAAGGTAGGCTTACAAGTGACCAAAACTAAAGTCATTTTGGTCATCGTAAACCATGTGATGATTGAAATGTCTTTTTGTCGCCATAATTTTGATTGCCACAAAAATTCAGTCACCAAAATTTTCATTGTCGCAACATTTTGTCAGTAGGTTTTCGATCACCATAAGTTTTAATTGCCAAATTTTCTATTGCCATAGGTTTCAGTCACCACAAATTTTCATCACCACACTTTTGGTTGTTAACCTTTTGATCGTGACACTTTTCGATCACCATCTTTTCAATCGTTAATTTTCGGTCACCACATTTTTTATTGCTAACTTTATAACCACCACATTTTTTGTCACCAAAGTTTTGATTGATAGCTTTTCCATTGCCAACAATCATTGTGGGTCACCATTCTCTTGAACCACCAACATGATTGGTCGCCAAACAATTCCTTTGGCAATCAACAACAAAGGTTGTTTGAATGTTTTCATCTAATTTTTTTGGTTGTTTCAATTTGTTTTTGGTCCAAAAATATTAGAGATTTTTTGTTTTACTTTCAAAAATAATTTCAAAAAAATGTATAATGTAATTTGGGTACAATATAAATCCCCATAATTGAAGAAAAAGAATGAAAACCAAAAAATATTCTAAAGAGTGTATGGTTTGTATTTACATTAAAAAATATTGTTTTTAATTATTTTTTAATAATTATTTTTCATTAGTTGATGTCTATCAATTATTATGGGAACATTTATTGAAGCACATTATCAATGTAAAGTCCAATCATCCCTAATTAAAAAATATAGGTGATGGATGGGCAATACTTTTGTAAGACTATAAGTGATCATTATATTGTATGTTTATAAAAAAGATATAATCATTATAAAGCATAAATCCACAAATTTCAAATGTGTAAAGAAGATAGATTCACAAATTTCAAATATGATTCCACATGATAACATGAGTCTTTGACAAAATTGGGTTTTATAAAATCCTCAAGTCCAAAGATGTCATTTTTGAAAGATCATGCAAATTACACCAAATTTCATATGCAACAACTACAAACTATCTATGGCTACCTTTAATAACATTCATCAAGTGTAGTCCAATTGTATGGAGGTCCCATCAATGTGCGCATGACATGTTGAACAATTTTTCGTGCCTCTGGATTTGGCTCATACATGTCATGGATCACTTTCCTAAATGACATCTTGGTTGAATTTTTCACAAAATATTCTACATCCCAATCTTCACCCCATATGACAAATTTGCTAGCTTGCCCATCAAATATGTTTCAAATTCCAAAGTTGTTTGATGTTGCTTGGCCATTCATCAAAGGGAATTTGTAGTTCTTGGTTTTCTGTAAACAAAAAAGAAAAATTGAAGTTACCCACCAACATACTTCCCTTGCGCTGGTGGTGTCTTGCTCATTGGTAAACCCATACAATGATGGCATCACCTCTTGCAAGTGCCTAATTTTACCCCAATCATAAATGGCTATGTACACAACATTTAGTTTGTCCAGCAGAAAATGCAACATGATGTTGTCCTTGGACAAGTTGTTGTGTCAAATTCCATAATGATGTACTACATTCATAATGTTTATGAATGCCCATGCCAACTTTGCACAATTTTGCCTAAAGGTGACAAATCATGTTTGCTCTTCCATATTTGACCCCCTTTGCCACAATAAGGTTTGGTTATCCATAATGGAGGACTATTTCGTGTTGTAATCCAACATTTCTCAAAGAGTTCCTTTGTTCCATCAAAATGTGTAAGCCTCCATGGTCTTAATGTGGATGGCAAGGAAGTTGACCTAAATGTTCGCATGGGCAAGCCAAAACTTCCATTAAACATTGCTTATGTGATTCTTGCTTATCATTCATCTTGAATGATTTCCTTGCCAATTCAATGGTGCTTGAGATGCAATTGAACCTTTCGATTCACACCTTACGCAACACACCATGACCACCTTAATTGTTTCCACTTGACAATGGGAGCACATTTGTCATGTTTGGAATGCATAAAATGCCACGACTTCCAAGTTGGGTGAGAAGGTTTTGAACACCTTCTTCCATCCATGGTGTTAGTATCGCCTTTTTCTTTGAGAAATTCTTTGAGAATTTGACCCACCATGAAATTTTGTCCCACAAGTCTACCACCTTCATGGTCCAATATGTCTTGTCCTTTTGTGAATAAAAGATTTCACATCATTATGATATGTTTGTAGCTACATATTGCATTCAAACCATTTAAAAAACCCCTCAAAATTAAATGGTGACCAAAATATTTCTTCAAACGTATCATAATGATGGAGTTGGAGGAGTATATAATGGCCACCTCCAACTCCCTAAATAGTTGGCGTTGGAAGTGGCCATTTTTCCATGGACATTATATTGTCGAAAATTTGGGATGCAAGGTATTTGTGGTTTACTTTGCATAAAAATACCATCCTTTTTTGTAAGTCTTGAGGAAATTTGACTTGTACCAACTGTGCCAAATTGGTTATGACATTATTTATAGATCCATTCATGAAATGGGGCCTTCAATTTATTGGGCGATTCAACCAATTTGGGGGTGTATCGACAACAAATATATCCTAATCACTACTAACTATTCTACTAAGTGGGTCAAAGCAAAGGCTTTGTAAACCAATATCATAGTTATCATTGCAAACTTTATTTACAAGTATATTTCAACTTAATTTGGTTGCCCACTTACCTTTGGAATATACTAAGGTACCCATTTCATTAATGACACAATTACCTACCTAGTTAATGATTTTTTGGGAGACACATCATCTTTACACCCTTAAGGTAATGATTAAATAAAATCGACAAACAAGTTCATTGGCAATATGTTCACATAACTACTAAATGTGAAATGGAATGATTGGGATGAACATTTACACAATATTATTTACTTATTGTATGGCATATCAAATTACCACCATTCATTGGCAATATGTTCATAAAACTACTAAATGTGAAATGGAATGAGTGGGATGAACATTTACACAATATTATTTACTTATTGTATGGCATATCGAATTACCACCATTCATACCCTATTCCAATTGGTATGGGGACTTTTCCCACCAATGCCCATTGTACATTCTACCCACCATGCTAACTAACCAAGCTACCATCATTGATTTAATGAGGGCATTTACCTTTCATATAACTGAGTTGGAGAAATTGGAGGAAAACCACTTGGAGGCAGTAGGTATCATGGCTGCAATTCAATGAACCAAACCCTTTGGTCCCATAACCATTACCATCCCCAAAATTTCAAGCTAAGGGATTATGTGTTGTGGTTCCCTAAAGGCAAGAAAGACCACCAAGGTAAATTCAAGAAATAGTGATTTGAACCATCATGTGTCCAATATTGTTTTCCTAACAATACGTACTCTTGGTTAACTAAAACAAATTTGACCCCAAGCCCATTTTGGTCAATGTTAATAAATTGAAACCCTATTAGGTTTTTTATGATGCAATCAAGGGACTGGTTACAAAATTTAGAAGGGGGGATAAAGGCATAGTAGTGCTTGAAGAAGAAGAAAACTACGAGGTAATTTTTGGAGAAGAAGAGGAAATTGACCAGGAAGCGATAATGGAAGAAACCTTAAAGATAAATAGTTTTTCGAAAAAACCAAACAATAATGGTGGAGGATGGTACATTTGTTAATTTTTTTTCAAGGTAGGATTATTGAAGTGAAGTGACAATAATTATTGCCTCACCTAACAAGGATGAAAATGACAAGGAGCTTCAAGGGATATAAAGAATTTGGGAAAGTTCAAAGTAATTGGAAAATTTACTTGGATGGTAACAATAACTTCTTCCCACCTACCCCCAAATGTTTCGTGATGGAAGTAGTACCCCTAAATAGAGCCAATGATTGGGTCAATTGCATGAAGTGTTGGTGGTAGAAGTGAAATTCAATCCTTGCATAATTATTTCACATTATTGTAACAACATATTTGCATTACAATATGCACACATTCACGGTTTCTGCTTTGATTCTAACCACATTTGATTCTACAATTCATTGACATACTAGATTCATGGTTATTTCATATAACCAGAATCTAGTTCATAATATACTGTAGAAAAATCCTGAGACAAAATTACAATTCAATACATTACATACTCCAAAAAATTCACACAATAATACGGACATGGAAATCGTTGCAAAAAATGTACTTTTTAGTTTTATTATTAAAAAATAAAATTCATTTGAATTATAGCAAAATTCCATGTTTTGTGGAAATGAAATGAAATAACAAAATAAAATATGTGGTTTTCTACTACAAAGTATTTACAACTTTCCTTACTTCCTCAAAATTGTGTGTCCCAAAAAAAAATTCCTCTTCCTCTTCCTTAGATATTCCCTTTTTTGGGTAGTCCCAAGTCACATCATCATGATTCAAAACCAACAAAAATTCAAAATTCAAAATTCAAAATTATAATGCTCCATGAGTAGTCCCTGTCCTAAATGCATTGTTCATCCAAATCATGTAATCATCATACCTAACGCGCTCCCAAGTTCCTAGTTAGACCCAAAATGGGTCCAAGTGACTCAAACAGCGGAATTGTGAGGAACTTGAGGCACATTCCCAGCTCTCAGCACTAAAAGGGGTAGAGGGGTGTGCTGAAGCTCTGGGATGGGACTAGGAAGAATGACAAGCTTTAGTTACTTACTCAAGCATGCATCAAACTAACCAACAAGTTGATTAATTCACATTTTGGAGCACCTTTGGTGCTAGGACAAGCCACGGGCAACTCCGAACTCACAAGACTCACCACGGCCTGGACTCGAGGGAAGCCACCACCTTCCTCCATATAGTATATTCTCTGCCCCTCCGCGGCACCCACATCCAAATGGTTTTTTGTTCCAGGACTCCCAAGGAGGGGTCTCAAAATTGTCCCAGTTTGGACTCCCAAGATTTTGCGAGGTCATAACTCTTCGCTCAAACCTTTGATTGGGATGAGGTCTAAAGCAAAATTGTAGCTCTCCTCGAAAGCTTTCCAATGATGTATCGCACTCCACCTGCACGCACTAGGGTTAAATTAATTCCCCACTTTTAGTGGTTGGGAGTCAAATTTGTGCTACAGATGTCCAAATGGCCCATGCAAGGCCATTTTCGACATCTACACTTTGATAGATTTCCAATGATATAAAAAACACCCCAATGTGAAGTGTTTTGACCCCTACAATCGAATTCTAAAGTTTCAGGAGTCCCTAAGGACTCTCAAGTCCCAATTTTGGGAGTGTGAGTTTCATCTTCTCACATTCCCTCAAAGTAGGGTTGCGACAATACCCCTTTAGTATTACCCCTTTTGTAATTTGGATTCCAACCTTGAAATCCTTGGAACATGATCACTACTATAAAAGTGGGGTGCATTTCATTAACCTAAATCATTATGGGACCTTAAAAGTGAAATAAGTTCATTACATTTTCCTGATTTCACTCTGGTGAAAGTTATTTCACTATAATATCATTATGTAAACATCATGTTTCATTATTAGTTCACATAATTCACTATTATAATTTACTATAGTAAATAGGTTTATTTTTATGTATATGCTATTTTATGACATACCTTATATTATTTTAAACTACTTTAGTTACTTTAATTTATACCTTATGTTATTATAAGTTATTATAGGCTATTATAAATTATTGTACCCTAAACTATTATACATTATTTTACCTTAAAGTATCTTAACTAGTTTATTATAAGTTTTAAAGTTATTTTAAATTAAATTATTCAACTAACTTTAGGCTATACCTTAAGTTATTTTATTTTAAGTTAATATATGTTATTTCAAGTTATATTTTAAGTTATTCAAGGTCATTTTACTTTATGTTATTATAAATTATTTTATCTGAAATGTCATAATTTAAAGTAATTTAAAATAAAATGTAATGACGTAAGGTAAAATAACTTAAAATAGGAAAATAATAACCTATGAAAAATAATTTAAAATACCTTACAATATAATAACTACCAAGAGCCTATGATATTATAACATAGAATATCCAACAATAATTTATAATAGAATAATCATCAATATTCGTAATATGACATATAATAAGCAACAATAAATTATAATATAATAACCACCAATAACCATTAATAAAATAACCACTAATAGCCACTAATAAAATACCCATCAACATCCACCAATAAAATAACCACCAATATCCACTAATAAAATATTCACCAATAGCCATTAATATAATAGCCACTAATAACCACTGATATAATAACCAATAATAACCACCAATATCCACCAACAAAATAGCCACCAATAACCACTAATAACCATTAATATAGTAGCCATTAATAAACACCAATACCCATTAATATCCACCAATGTAATATCCATCAATAACCATTAATAAAATAATCAATAATAACCATTAATAGAATAGTCAGCAATATTCATTAATAAAATAACCACTAATAATCATTAATATAATAGCCACCAATAGCCATTAATTGAATAACCACCAATAGCCATTAATTGAATAACCACCAATAGCCATTAATTGAATAACCACCAATATTCATTAATAAATTAACCACTAATAGCCACTAATAACTACCCAATAAAATAACCATTAATAGCCACTAATAGAATAGGTACCAATAGCCATTAATAACCACTAATAGCCCCAATAAAAGAATAACCAATAATCATATATTATAATTGTTTAGGATTACCAAAAATAATCTAAGGTGAAATAATCCATAATAGACAAAAATAATTTCAGGTGAAATAACTTACAATAACCTAGAATTGCCAATAATAACATAAGGCGAAATAACCTTCAATAGCCAAAGTAACCAATAATAGCCTCACGTAATCGAAAGTATTTTAAGATGAAATAACTTGGAATAGCCAAAAGTAACTTATAATGCTAACAAGTAGCTTAAAATGAAATAATTTACAATAGCAAAAAAGACATAGAATAACAAAAAAAACTTATAATAGCTAAAAATAGCCTAAAGTGAAATAAGCTAAAATAGCCAAAAGTAATTTAGAATAACCAAAAGTAACTTAAGGTGAAATAACTAAAAATAGCTAAAAGTAATTGAGAATAGCCATAAATAGTCGTAATTAATGTAAAGTGAAATAATTTAAATTAATGAAAAATAGTCATATAATAATTAAAAATAACTTAGCATAGGTAGTATTATTATATTAGCAAAAATCTTATCCATTTATTAAACTTTTTTTTTCAAAAAAATGGTTGTTGATATGTTATTAAATAATGATATTCAACTTTTTTTTTGTTCAAATGATTTTACACTTTCAAAAGGAAATAAATGTAATTATGTACATTATTGAAATTTCTTTAAAAATAAACTCGAATCATTTCATTTGAACAAAATCTCAATAAGATATGAATTTTTAAAGTTTATGTTTTTGTAATGTTTAAATGAAATATTTGATAAATAGAATGTAATGCCACATATTATCATAACAAGTGGGGTGGTTTGATGGTGAAGGTGTTTGTTTCCAATTTAAAAGTCAAGGGATCAAACTTTGTAAGTGGTGTTGTGTGCGGTCAATGATGGTAAGTTGATCGAATATTCTTTTATCTAGTTCCTTAAAATAGGTGTTTAGGTTTATTACGTGGCTTACTTGCTTAGGCTAGGTTTTTAGGTAGTGACACGTGTTAATAAATCATAAGTTAAAAATCATAAAATTATTATTATTATAATATATTAAATAATTTAATTTTAATTGATTTCCATGCTAATTAATTAATTAACTAGCAAATGAATGGCTTGATAAATTTGTATTTCATTTGAAAGTAACCTTGTTTCACTAGGTATTAGTGAAACAATTCATTGTCCATAACAATTGGTCCTTGTTCACTAGGGGGTTAACCAATTTCACCAAGTAAAAATGTCCAAATTCACTCAAAATTTAATGAAACCAAAAGTGCATTAGGACACATTTTGATGTAGTGGATAGAAAATGAAATAAATGTATTTTACAATGCTCTAAACATTTGTCTATTCTATGAAAGTCTTTGTAATCTTAACATGTACAACAACTAGTGGTTTTGTACCCACTTCTGGCTCTACAATTCTAACATGTATCTTTATCTCTACGGTTTTAACCTCCTCCATTAACTCAGTCTGTGGTTTTAGTTCCAGGGGTTATATCTTAGATACCTTTTTTTCTATTACTGGAATAATTTCCACTTGTCATTGTTCCTAAGTTCTTTGTGGTTCTTTATCTTCTTGACCCCCTTTTCCTAAGTCTTGTGGTTCCTCGGTCTACATTTCCTCCTCCTGAGTTGTTTCACTAGGCTTTGCTTTAGTCTCTTCATCTTAGACCAATACTTTTATACTTTTTGGACTACCACAAATAAAATCTGGAAAATTCTTTCAATAAGTTTCCAACTTGTACCTCATAATTTTTTCATCAACTCAACGTTGAACCATATTTTTTTCCAACTCCTTTGTAAAATATTCCTTTGCAACCTCCCACCATTCTTCAAATTCTGCTTCAGAATCCTTCATCTTATTCATCATTTTCATTAGGGTATAGTATTGCAACATTTGTTCATAATCCTTTAATATTAACACTAGTTAGGTCCAAACTCTTCCTTTATTCCTATGCCATCTTTAATTCTGCTTATAGCTGTTGCAAATTATGTGATATTCCTTCTTTTTTTCCAACAATTTCTTTTTATTTGCCTCAATTGTTTTTCTTCTAAGATTTTTAGATTCGTTAATTCCAAATTTGTTAGAATATTCTCCTTCTCCTTATTTGTTTTAGTTAGTGCTTTTACTTGACTACCCAAAGGCTCTTGCTGTTGCTTATGAAAAAACAATGCCTTTGTCCACTTCTTTTATGTGGTTTCCTAGATTTTAAACTTATGCCTTAAATCCTATAGTTCTTCATCTTGTGACTTCAGTTGTGTTGTGCTACCCTTGAGCTCCTCATTCTCATCTTGTTGTTTCTTAATGAGCCCTTTAATCTATTGCTCAACCTTTGCCCTATTATTCCTCTAGATTTCCAGAGTATGCTTATACCCTTTCTGGAATTCCTTTTCCTTATCCAATTCCTCTTGTAGTATTGCCTTCTCCTTCTCCCTTATGGCCAATATGTTCTTGAGATTATTCACCTCCATATTCAAATTCCCATATTCAAACTTAATTTGAAATAATTCAGTTGTTTTCTATGCTTACATTACTTTTGTAGCTACCTCTTCCACAAACTTTGGTGTATTTATCTATGTCGTAGGATTTTTAGATCCTTATGCAGATGATCCCATCTTCTACACCAATCTACTCCCGAATTCAAATTCAAATGGAAATCCCTTTACAGATATCGGTTTACTACCTAATATTTATATTTTTAATGGTCTGAATATTGTAAAAGAAGGTTGTGTTTCCATTCTCTCCATTTGCAGTTTAGTAGCATGTAAACCTTCTTGTGTTTGTTGTTGTTGTTGCAAATGATGTTGTAAATGATGGAAATGTTGTGGACTTGCAGTGGTTTCCATCTAATTTTCATATACGTCATCATCAAAGTGCAGATGTTTTTCACCCTCTAGAAACCTTGTGTCATGTTCCCTCTTAACTTCCCGACTTTACTCCTTCAATTGTCTTTATTGTGGAGATGTCAACTATGGTACCTCCTACTTCTGCTCCCTAAGTTGTCTCTCTTGTGGAGATGTCATTTGTGGTACTTTTGTAATCTATCTGGCTACCTATACAATTGTTGGCACTGCTTGTACCATTGTTAGCACTTCAAATGGTTCCACTTTGCCCTTCATCATTTTGTGTGCCCTTACATCTGTGCTTTCATGTTCCTTCTTCACTCCTGAGCTTTGAGGCTCCTCCTTCCTCAACTTTGTTCTTCCTAGTAAGAACATGTCTTGGAGAATCTCCTGCAACCTTCTTTTTGTTTTCCAATGTTATTTACATCTTTTCCCTAGTTCTTTTAACCTTGTTTGATGGTTTTTGTGGATTATCCTTTTGATGCACAAACATATACCAAAAGATTTTTGCCAATACCAAGGTAGATTGACAGGTATCTTTCTTAATTTCCTTATTGTCCTTGACATACTTATACCACTGATCTAGTTCATTACATAGACTATTGAACATAATCTGTGCCCAATCTACCTTTTGCCCTTTTATGCTCTCATCAATGTCATTACATTCTTGTTGTTAAAATACTATACCTTCTCCTTATGATAAATGACAAATGTAATGGTAGGATATATGATAGAATATAATAGACGCAAACTTTTTGTATTCCATTGATCTACAAAAGAATTTGTAGGTGCAAGTCTATAACTCTACAATGCCTCGACTGTTAGTGACTTACTGACCTGCCTTTTCGATTCTTCTACATATCTTTCCACATAGACTCCAAAGACATCTACATCTAGTTGTTTACTAATGACATACACCTTATCCTTATGCCCAAAGTAAATATTTGTGCCCTTGATCAAGAATGTGTTCAAAAATTCCAACATGACATTGGGTAATGGTGCTTTCCAATCCATCAGAAACAAAGGAATAAGCCCAACTTTAGAATCCTAGTCTTCTTCCTTGACAATGTCCTTCCAATTCTCCATTTGCTTAACATGCTTATCATAATTTTGTTTCGTTTATGTCCACATGAATCGTTGAGGATTTGGAATTTTAATACCTTTCTCCAGAAGTGTAGTTATTTCCAAGATTGCATGTCTTTTCTTCTTTACAACTTTTGATTCATGGCTCTTAATTTCCATCGCCCTTTGTTATGCTTCCACCATCACCTACAACTTTGTGGATTGTTATACTTCCACTTGAACTTTTGTAGATAGTTATGCTTCTACTTCAACGACATTCTCTTCCCTTGTGTCCTTTTGCATTGTTTGTTCTTCCACAAAGTGTTATTCCATAAATTTGTTTTCTTTAGATTTTTCAATTAACACCGGAACTATTGATATAACTTTTGCTCATGTTTGCTTTCTTACACACTAACTTTTTTTGCTTATGTGCAAAAACTCAACTATAGATGTTCCAATTTTATATACACTACACCAAAATGTGTCTTAGTTCACTTTGGGTTTCACTAGATTTTGAGTGAATTTGGACATTTTTACCATGGTGAAATTGGTCCCCCAATGAATGGGGACCAGTTGCTACCAACTGTGAATTAGTTTACTAGTACCTAATGAAATACAAATTTAGCAAACCATTTCACTTGTTAGTTAGTTAACTAAGCAACATGGAAATCAATTAAAATTAAAATTATTTAATATTTAATATTATTGGTAATTTCATAATTTTTAGCCTATGAATTATTGACGCAAATCATTACCTATGCTAGGTTAAAAACCTACCGTAGGTACATAGGCCATGTAATCAACCTAAGTAGGCACCTACTCTAGGTAATTATATAAGAGAATATTTGTTCAACTTAACACTATTGACCACAAACAAACCATTTATAAAGTTTGATACCTTGACCTTTAAAATGGAGGTAAACACCCTTACCATCAAACCATCACACTTGTTATGATAATGTGTTACATTGCATTCTATTTATCAAATACTTCATTTTAAACATTATAAAAACATAAAATTAAAAAATTCATATTTTATTGAAATTTTATCCAAATGAAATGATTAAAGTTTAAATTTTTTTTTCAATAATGTATATAATTACATTTATTTCCTTTTGAAAGTGTAAAATCATTTGAATAATTTTTTTTTTGAATATCATTATTCAATAACATTTCAATGACCATTCTTTTGAAAAAGAAAATGTTTAATAAATGGATAATATTTTTTCTAATATAATAATACTACCTATGTTAGGTTATTTTCAGTTATTCTAAGGCTACTTTTAAATGTTCTAAATTATTTCACCTTACATTATTTATGGTTCTTTATAGTTTTTTAGGTTATTTATAGTTACTTCACTTTGAGTGACTTTCGATTATTCTAAATTACTTTTGGTTATTTTATGTTACTTTTGACTATTTTAAGTTATTTCACCTTAGGCTATTTTTTACTATTGTAAGTAGTTTTTTGCTATTATAATTTTTTTCAATTTAGGTTATTTGTAACTATTATAAGTTATTTTTGGTATTATATGTTGTTTCATTTTACGTTATTTGTGGCTATTATAAGTTTTTAAAATTATTTTTAGCTCTTTCATTTTAGGTTATTTTTTATTATGTGAAATTATTGTTGGTTACTTTTGGCTATTGAAGGTTATTTCACCTTATGTTATTATTGACTATTCTAAGTTATAACACCATAAGTCTATTTGTGGTTATTCTATTGGTGGCTATTGGTGCCTATATATTTTATTGGTGGTTATTTTATTGATGGTTAGTAATGGCTATTAGTAGTTATTTTAATGCTGGCCATTAATGGCTATTATATCATGACTATTAATGGGTATTTGTAACTATTTTATTGATGGTTATTAATGGTTATTTTATTCATGGCTATTAGTGGTTATTCTATCAATGGCCATTAGTGACTATTCTATTAATGGCTATTGATGACAATTAATTGTTATTTTATTAATGGCTATTAATTATTATTTTATTGGTGGCTATTAGTGGCTATTCTATTAATGGTTATTGGTGGTTATTCCATTAATGGTTATTGGTGGCTATTTCATTAATGGCTATTAATAGTTATTTTATTGGTGGTTATTGGTGATTATTTTAAGTTAAATTACCATATGCTATTAATGGCTATTGGTGAAACTATTTTATTAATGGTTATTAGTGGTTATTCTATTATAAGCCTTTGGTGGTTATTTTATTAATGGTTATCTTATCGGTGGCTATTGATGGTTATTTTTTTGATGGCTATTAATGGTTTTTTTAAATGGCTATTAATGGTTATTTTATTAATGGTTATTGTGGTTATTCTATTGGTGGTTATTTTTGGTTATTCTAGGTTATATTATAATTATTGGTGGCTATTATATTATAAACTATTGTTAAATATTCTAAACTATATTATCATAGGCTATTGGTAGTTATTTTATTGTAGGTTATTCTAAATTATTTTTCATAGGCTATTATTGGCTATTATAAATTATTTTACCTTAGGTCATTTTATTTTATTTTAGATTATTCTAAATTGTTATACTAAGGATAAAATAATTTATAATAACATAAATTATAATGACCTTGAATAATCTAAAGTATGACTTGAAATAACATATATTAACTTAAAATATAATAACCTAAGGTATAGCCTAAAGTTAATTGAATAATTTAATTAAAAATAACTTAGAGTAAAAAAACCTATAATAAACAAAAATACCTTAAAGTAGAATAACGTATAATAGTTTAGGGTATAATAATTTATAATAACTTAGGGTATAAGTTATAATAACTAAAGTATCCTAAAATAATATAAAGTATATCATAAAATAACATAGGGTATTTAAAACAACAACATAAAAAACCTATTTACCACAATAAATTATAATAGTGAATAAGTAGTGAAACACGATGTTTACATAATCATACTATAATGAAATAACTTTAACCAGGGTGAAATCACTTTAACTAGGGTGAAATCACTAAAATGAAATGAACTTATTTCACTTTTAAGGTCCCATAGTGATTTAGGTTAGTGAACTACACCCCATTTTATAGTAGTGATATATCATGAATTATTGTTTGCACAAATTGCATCTTCTCATTATATGTTTTTCCTTCTACACATTCCAAATATGATGATGAATGCAATGACGACCTTAAAACTAACGATTAAATATTCAACATGCCTTCACGTTTTGCTATTTTCAACTCCTCTTCTACTTCTGTTCTTTTCAACAATTTTGCTTCGTCATGAGCCTTCGTCTATGCTCATTCCTCTACGTTTTTTTTTCCTTTGGTATTCTTTGTAATTCTTAATCGCACTCTCTACATTCATGCTACTATGAATTCTAGAACTTAAAAAATGCGCACAACATCCAACAACAAAAACAAATTGCTTTCAACGATTACCCTATTTTTTTTCATCCTTGAACTTCTCGTTTGTCACATTCGTTTTTTTACCTGCTTGTCATCTTTTAATCAAGATCTTCAAAATTAATACAACCCATCCCTACAAGTTTATGTGTCCTTTATATAATAACCTTGTGGAAGCACTTTGCGTCATCATTATGAATGAATGCCACAAATTTCATCTTCCGATTACTCCACATCCTTAATTTCCTTACATTAATTGTACTGATTTCATTTCATTCACCCTATACACCTTGTGTTGATTGTGCCCATTTATCAACTAACTGTGCCAACAAATTTGATGATTGTGTGAATACCCTTGATGACTAAGCGAATACTTCTGTTGATTCAACTAATACCCGTGACATATTATCTTCAAATCTCTACATCCCAAATCCTTCACTTCTACATGTATTATTTATGGACTTGTTAGTCATTTGTAGATAAAAAATCAATATTGTGTTGATCACATAATCTTCCATCTATTTTCATCTTTAGTATTATTCATATGTGGTTTCTATATTTCATAGTCTTCATCTTCCTCTTCCATATCAAAATTCTCTACCTAAACTCCACTTGCATTTTATTCCCAATATACTAGCATTTGTTGTTCTTGTTTCTGAACTTTAGATTCAATGTACTTGTAACGTTTTAGCTTATTCACATTAACCAACATAGGGTTAGTTTCAAACTTTTCAATGGTCACCAATAACATAGTGTTATTTGGCAACACATACGATACTTTGTACGGTCTAAAACATTTCCTAATAAACTTCCCTAAATGTCACTTATTGCCCTTTGGAAACCACATAACATAATCACCAAAATTGAACTATTTTTAATTTTTTTTGTTGACTCCATAATGTTTTATTCCACTATTGAATTCCTATAGTTTTTATAGCCTGCATTCGAGCTTCCTACAACTTCTCCAACTTTGTAATTATGTTAGTTAAAACTCTCATTGGAGTACTATCTCTTTCATTTCCACCAACAACTAACACTATTACATTCTATGGGGATCAATGGATGTAATCCATACACTAATTGATATGGTATATACCATGTTGCTACTTTGTATGTAATTCTATATGACATTGTAGACATATGTTCAACCCAATCTATTATATTCTCACTAACTAACTTGGTCGACAATGTCCTAAATACCTTGTTAATATATTCAACTTGCCCATTCCATTGAGGATAATAAGTTGTAGACTTCACATGTTTCAACAAAAAATGATCTGTCAAATACTTAATGGCATCATTATTGAACTGAACTCCTTGATCTATGACTATAGTCAAAGATCATCCAAACTTGGTTAATATACATTCATATAGAAATTTTGTTGTGACTACTATAGTGTTAGTTTTCAATGTTTTTGCTTCTACCCACTTGGTAGCATAATCTATGGCTACAAAAATATATTTGTTTCATGTATATCTTCCTATTGGTTTAATTGACCCCACAAAATTAAGTCCCCATTTCATAAATGGTTCCTCTAGAAGACTTGTGACTAGCTTTGCAAGACTTTGAGTGGCCAATCCTTTTGTTCTTTGACATGCATCACAAGATCTACAGTAATCATGCACTGCAAATGATGTTATAAATATCACATGTGATCCTTGTTTTGCAATCACTCTTACTCCACCTTGCACCTTATTTGTGCTCCACTTTCATCACAATTCCAAATATGAGAGGGTGGATAATGATGATTGTCATAAAGTTCTTTCAACTTGGCAATTAAATAGATGGTGTTACATGAAACACTTCCACCTTGGAACACCATTTGTGAAAGGTGTCACATGAATTTGGGTAATTTCATTGACCTTCATTAGCAATTGTGTTTTTGTGATTAACATGTCCCAAGTTTTGCATTCTCAATGCCCATTTGACCACTTCTTCCTTTTGTTGTGCAAATAGTACTTGGGTTGGTCCTTGTTTTTGCACCATACACTTGCCCATTTAACATGATCTATCATAGAAGGTCAAAGTATGCCCCACCTTCTAGTCACCATGTTGATTGACATGTTTTCATCAATTGTTTCTAATCTTGCCTTGAGTGAATCATTTGTTTAATTGCCAATCTTTTGTAATTTTGATTTTCCATCCAGTTTGGATTGGTGCATGATCATGAAAGGCATGGAAGGTGGGCAAAATTTGTGGCAATTGAGAAAGGTGTCATTGCGAAAGAGATTGAAAAGATAGGTTGACACTAACATATCTTAATGGTGGTTTTGTAAATCTTTTGTTAGTTTGGAAAAAGAACCTTAGAGAAGGCTCTTATAATCTTTGAGCAAACTCCCCAAAATCCTTGTGCAACTTTCATGGACATATGTAGTAGAGGTGGAAAGAGTAGATTCATGATCAAAAGTAGTGCTCAAATCATGGTATAAAAGTGAAAGAAAACATAAATTAATCTATCGTCTTTTAGTATTCAATTACATTACCATTAACATGTTTTGTAGAAATAAACATTACATACATGTTGTGAAAGTGCCCAAAGTCCCCCCCCCCTCCCTAAGTGTGCTTTCACCCTTGGTTAAATCTATTTGTCCATTGATTATGAACTAATAACCAACATCAAATATGCCAATTATAATAGTAAATTAATCTAAGTTTGTTGAACATATTACGTTGTTTTTGGCATATCTACCTTAAATAGGTTGGCAAGCTTGTTGAGTGTGAACTAATATATTCAAATTAACTAAATCAAATTGGTTAACATTTACCTAGAGGTGGTGGCTCAAGGGTATAACCTTTGATTAGGACCCTAAGACCTCAAAAAGGTTTTGGGTTCAAACTCATTAATGTGTAAGCGAAAATTAAAATGTTAATTTTAAGCCAAAGAATCTTGACAAGTTAACAAATGAAAGTAAACAAAACTTTATTAGGAATAATAAAATAATTAGGAAAATTAAATGATAGAGTCAAATTACAAACTATGTTAGATTCTAGACCAATCTAAATATTGTTAAACAATTAAATTAAGGAAAAAATGAAGAGTACTAGAACATTTTTAGTCAAAGTAAATTATAATGTTGGTTGGTTCAAGTTTTGTGCTAGTTCTATTCTATTATGGGATAAGTTTGCAATATAATGAACCACTACAAGTGTAACCACTCTTGAATACACACTTGTCAATTTTTAACCTCATTTAGGATTAAACATTTTTCATGTAATCTATATAGTGTGATGTAGTATACATTCAAGAATGATATATAAAAATATGAGTCAATTATATTAACATTTGAGAGTGAAAAAAGACTAATTAAACATTTGTAACTAGTTTTGAGGTCCTGAATAAGTCACATAAGAATGATCAAAATTAATCTAGATTTGTTTGGAAAATTTTCATATTCATGTAGATTGAATAATGATTATACTTTACATGGTTTCAGATCATCATTGGAATTGATATATAAACAAATTGTGAAATTTGTAATTTTCTTTCCAATAATTCTTGGATAAATATAAAATTAGTTGTAAAATTCCAAAAAAAATATTATAAAAATATATTGTACAAGTCAAATATATGATTAAACCATAAATTTTGTGCAATGGTTGCATGTCATCTCAATTTCCAATTTCAAGTCCTTGCCTTTTTGAAAGAAACAAAAGAATTGGGTGTGTCTCATTTTATTGTGAATATACCTTGTGGGTATTTTTGATATATGTGCTCCCTTTTGTGGATGAAAAAATCATATTTATAACATGGTCTCCAAAACATTAAAAAAAATTTAGGCAAAATTCCTTTTATAAACAATGTTTCAAAATAAAATAATTTTTTTTCAAAGAGCTTTATGACTTGGATAATTACAAGATGAGAAGGACTTGAAAATATGGATATGAACATGCATGGAATCGTATAAAAACATGGGTGGAATTAAACATGGTTGATCACATAGGACAAAAAGAAGTTTGGTAGGTTCATTATATTTAAAGAGGGTGGGTTATGTTATGTGAAGGATAAAGAACTATTTTGAGTCTCTTTCTAGGTTTGAGGCCAGTCTAGGGTTATTCTAGTGCCTTGGTTGGGGTGAAAATTAGTGTGTGCATGTAAATGTCAATAGCCATATATAAGGTGTGTAAATCTTATGTAAGTGTAAATCATTTACACCTACACATTCAAACTTTTTACATTTACACCTACATTGTTGCTATGTATAATTGTTCTTTTACATTTACGCTTGCATGAAACTAGTTTATATATTTGTCAAATACACTTACATGGCCTTTTGTAAATGTTTTGGGGTGTGTAAGTGTATATAATATATACCTTTAAGGACCATACCTTCTTGCAAATCCATATTAATTAGTCATGTGTGCATCCCAAAGCTTAATTTAATTTTTTTGCAATGGGCCAGTTTGATTGACCCTTGACAAAAATCATATACAATACATTGATACTCCCCAAACATTAATATTTTCTACCAATATGGGATTATGGTGATGCTGTTCCAAATAATATCTTGAATGCACATTTTGCCCCACTTCATTGTTTGAGTAGAACTTTTATTCTTAATTTTTTTCATCACCATTTTGGTCTAAGCTTTTACAAGAGCTTAGGTATTTATTGTGACTCATATTAATTAATTAAATTAGTTGTGGTGCATCCCAATGCACAAATTTTTTGATGGTTTCTTTTTTGTAATGGGCCATTTGGTTGGCCCTTCACCAAAAAATTATGGAAACCCGTAGAAATCAGATTTTTTACAAAGTCACATAAAATCATATAAGTGTATTTATTTTTACACTTACATTTACATGGTTTTACATGACATAAAATAAATTTACATGATTTTACACTTACACATTTTGTGATCTACACTTATATTTATATAAACATAGATGGATTTCAACTCATATTGCTGCACACTACCAATGACGATCAACTATTTGATTTTTTTCTTATGTTTTTATATGGTTTTCAATAATTTAACATTATTTTTGACAATGTCATATTTGATTTAAATTAATATATATCTTATGGACATGAAAAAACACATGTTAATTTGTTTTTTCATATCGATGTTGGTGGATAGGGAAAAAATGTGAGGTAGTTATAAAATGAAAGCAATTATTAGGAAAGTTAGGAGATAGTTATTAAGAAAGTTAATAGGAAAAAAAAGTTATTAAAGAGAAATGAAGAAGTTAGGCTTGAAAATGAGATAATTATTTTTGAAATTGTCTTTGGAATTGTTCATGGTCGACCATATGAAAGATTTCAAAAAATTCCCCATATACCAACTAGAGCTGTATGTTGCTACACGTTACGAATGACGATCAACTATTTTTATTTTTCTTATGTATTCATATGGTTTTTAATAATTCATCATTATTTATGTCAATGTCAAATTTAAATTAAATTAATATACATTTCATGAACATGAAAAGACACATGTTAATTTGTTTTTTCATTTGTAGTGTATAGGGGAAAAGAATGAGGTAGTTATAAAATGGAGGTATTGATGAAACCTGCCAAACTTTATAAAAAGAAAGCACCCAAGCAAGGGAGAGAATAAGAAACAAGGGGCAAGGACCAAAGTCTAGGCAAACAAACAGCCCAAAAAAGAGGACCAATAGGAGGAAAGGAACAACTAAAGATGGAACCCTCCCCCAGTTACATTTATTAAATATTTATTAGGAAAGATGGGAGATAGTTATTCAAAAAGTTCATAGAAAAAAGTAATTGTTAAAAAAAAGAAATAGTTAATAAGCTTGAAAACGAGGTAGTTATTTTTGAAATTGTCTTTAGAATGGTCCATGGATGACCATATGAAGGATTCCAAAAAAAATCCCCCAGATATATACCAATTTCGATTACTTGTCACTGGAATTTATAGTGAGATTTAGACTTAAACAGAGTGTAAGTTCTAAACCATGTTTAAACTATGCCCAGGGATGTAACGAAAAACTCACTCAGAAATTTGGAAAAGTTCTTTAATTTAAGTACCTTGCCTTAAGGACCTCAAAGATAAGGGTTGCGAGAAAACAATAGGAACGCGAGTCCCTTAGGTGCACGAATAGGGCACGACGGTGCGTCTCCACCGTCTCTAGAGGACCGCAGTGGACAAGGCAGCAGTTACACTAGCTGTGCCAAGAGAAAGAAAGACACGCAGCAACAGAACGCAACGCAAATGCGTTTGCTCAGCTGAAGTGGTAGGGGACCATGAAAGCAAGCATCTTCATCACGTCCACCCCACCGTTTCTGGGACTCACCCATCACCTTCGGTCTCGCCCCTTCCTGGTGGGTACCATTGCTTCGAACTTCACCACTCACTCACTCACTTTCCCTGCCTCCTCTCTTGTTCATCACAAATTCCTTCCACACTTCCTCGGCACTGCTGTTTTTCTGAGCTCCTTTGATTCGGGTGTTTCTTGTTTTGTCAAATTCTTTTCCATCCGATTTGCGGAAGTGCGTACTTTAGACAAGCTCACTTTTGGTGGGCTTCGAGAATGGTGCGCTTTGCAAGAATGATTTAGGAGTTAGGGTTTTTACTTAGGGTTTGCGTCGAGAGCATGCATGTTTGGCAAGTCCTTGAGCTTTTGTTGTGGCTGACCCCCCCATTCAAGCAGAGGTTTCTGTCTTTTTGTGCTTTAGACAACCTGATTTTTGATGGGCTTTGAGAATGGTGAACTTGCAAGAATGCTTTAGGAGTTAGGGTTTTACTTAGGGTTTGCATCGAGAGTCTGCATCTTTGGTAAGTCCTTGAGCCTTTGTGTGAAAGTGTGCAGTGAGAGTGTTGGATTGCATCTCATTAAATTGGATGTGGATATAAAGCTTGTATGCAGCTAGAGTATTGGGTTCACGTCTCTTGAGATTCTGTGATTGCAGGCCTAATTGCAAGATTGTACACCTTGTGTTGGATTGGCTTGAGAATGTGAGTTTGTATGAATCTTTTATAGCCAAATGTGTATGGGAGATCTGGAAACTGGTTGGTGAGTTCATTTTGGAGAATGTATGGATACCTGTTGTGCAGGGACAAGTCAAAAAGCAATCACATCTTCTACACATGGAGACACGGACAATGGCATCAGTTGGAGATCTTGGTGTTAGGAGGGGCTTTGTTGATTCAGTGAGATTTTTTACTCTCAGGTCTTTGGATCCATTGATAGTTTTGAATTCCTTCTTTTGTTCACTCTGGAGAGAGCTTGAACTCCGGAACCTCTGATCTCTAAACAGAGGTAGAAAAGTGACTGAAGTCTGCAAGGTCTATAGGGGTAGGTTTGCCTTTTGTTATTGTTTACTCTCAAGAGTACACTTTGTTAAACACCAATTCTTTGAAGAAGGTGTGTGCAGGGTATCTACTTCAGATTGTTTATTGTACTATATGTGATGCATGTAAAACTTTGGTGATGCAAGAGCCTCCTCTAGTATCGTAATATGGGTTTTGGTTAGCCTACCATTTCCATTATTATAGGATCATCTCTTGATTCTTTTTCAGGTTGACTTGAATCATAATTATGGATAAGTTCTCAGCAATTGTGGAGATGAATGTGTTTGATTAGCTGAGGCCTCAGAGAATCTGTACAATTGTCTGCATACAAAACTTTAGAATTGATTGAAGCAGGAGCATCATTCAAAAGATTGTGCAATCATTGGCAGTTCAAATGAAATCCCAATCATACAGAAATCTGCCACCATTTGATGCACCACCTTAAAGCTTGTGTTATTTATTGTATAGCTTGGTTGTCACCCATGGGCACTTGAGAGGTTGGTTTTTGCTCCTTGGAAGAGTGGTCGCCAATTATTGTGGGGAACTGCATGCTAAAGAGTGTTTGTATTCTGTCACAGGTGGGAAACACACCACTTATTCGTCTCAATGCAGCCTCAAAGGCAACTGGTTGTGAAATCTATGGCAAGGTGACGTGAATCTAAGTCTGTGAATCCTCACAGAAATATATCTGCCAAGAATTGCATTGGCCACCATCAACTTGAAGGGCTCAAGGGCTAGTGCTTTTCCTTTAACTGGTAGTTTTTCACTCAGAAGTACACATCCTTCTTCAGAGTGGTGAGAAATGTTTGTTCATGTCATTATCTTGGGTGGGTGGCAGGCTGAGTTTCTAAATCCTGGGGGATCTGTAAAAGACCGTGCGGCCCTTTACATTGTCAAGGCAAGGCTTGCCAACTTGTAAGCTCTTGATCAGAATGACAACTACTACTGTTGATTTGAATAGATACGTTTTATGGATATCAATTTTTTGTGATGTCACAAGCTGCACAGTATCGAACAAGCCCTTCTTGTGTTCTGGTGAAGAGCGTTGCACTTTGGGAGACGCATTGATCTTATAAAGGGATGATAATTTGTGATGAGTTTCAGAAGGCCACTGGGTCTCCTCAGCTGCAGTTGGGCAACACTTAATCTGATGGAATTCTGTCATGAGGGTGATCTTGTATCCAATTTTTCCGTTAAGGGGGGAGATCTGGGGTTTTTTGTTAGTTTTGGAGGTTTATCCTATATTGGTGTCTTCAAGCATACCATAAAAAGAAGTGCTTCTTGCATGGTTAAAGATCAAGTGGTGATTTGAAAAAGGAGACATAAAAGGATGATGCATAATGAGTGTGTGTATCAACAGGATGCAGAGGAGAAGGGCTTGTTGAAACCTGGAGGTATCATTGTAGAGGGCACTGCTGGCAACACAGGTATAGGATTGGCATTGGTTGGGAATGCCAAAGGCTACAAGACTGTTATTGTTATTCCCCAAACACAAAGTCAGGTTAATTTCCTACTCTTTCTTAGAGCTCAATTCCAATGTATCACAGTGATCAATTTATTACTGATGGAAAGTCTAGCTCAGGCAATATTAGCAGTTCAAGTGTAAGCCTTAATTCATTGTTGAGGCTACCTTCTTTGACTTGATGGGATTATTTTGTGTTGGTTCAGGAGAAGAAGGATATGCTCCGACTGGCTGGTGCAACACTTGTAGAGGTATTTGCCCACAAGCATCAGTGCAAAAGAATGTTTTGTGATTTTTCAATGTGCTTGGGATGAAACTCAACAGCTTTTCCTTCAGAAGCTTTGTGGTTAGTGATTTTGTGGTCATAATCTGTGGTGCAGGATGACTGCTCCTAGGTTGTTTAGGGAAGTGCTGAAATGATATGTGGCCATGTTTACGACTTGATATTGTTTAGCTGAGCTGATCAAGCTATATCATTGGTGGTGAAAGGTTCCAGCAGTGCCGTACAAAAATCCAAACAACTATGTCAAATATTCTGGGCGCCTTGCAGAAGCTCTTGCTCAAGTAAGCATCACTATCTTGCACAAATGGCCTGAATATGTGGATGCCCAACATTTTCCAAAAGCTCCACAGAACCACCTTATGCTGTTGATGCTAGAGAACTGAGCAGATGGTACTTTTTGCAGACACATCCAGGAGGTGCTATATGGGGAAACCAGGTACTGTCCATACTGGAGGGGATCTACTGGTTTGAACTATTTGTCTGTGGTTGGAAGTAGCCTGTTGGTTTCAGGACTAGGATGGCACTGTGTTTCATGGTTCAGCTTCTGAAGGTCCATACTGCTGCATTGCTATACCTATTGCTCTCTGTATATGTCTTATCGTTCCTGCGTTTAGTGTCTCTCCAATGCAACTTGTGCAGTGAAATGTCCTTTAGGAATCTGAGTGATCCTTGATTAGTCACGGTAATGCACATCTTCACACATTTAGCAAAGCTTGTGGTTCTTCTCTAAAAACCCACACTCACATGCAAGCTTCTTTGGAGGGATGTAACAGTTTGATAATATTGCAAATCGCCAAGCACACTATGAAACCACAGGTACTTTTGTTTGAGAGGATGATAATATTCGCTACTTACCCATGACCTTTGTAACTCTCTTCAGTCTCTTCTTTCTCACCCCCATTTGAAAAGTACCTATTTTTTGCCGAATTGGTGGTGGTTGGTTGTGCTGCTCATTGTGGATAAGTTTGCACATAGTGTTGTGTATGTTGGGATTCTAGCTCTAAGAGTTGTGTAACTGTCTTGTCCTTCTGTAGGGCCAGAGATATGGAAGCAGACAGAAGGAAAGGTGGATGGCTTCATTTGTGCCATTGGCACAGGGGGTACCCTTGCGGGAGTTGGCAAGGTACATTGATACATTGTCCTGTTTCCTTTAGGTTTCAAGAGTAGTTGTGATATATAGTTGTTCTGTATATGAATTTTGTGTATCATCTGTAGGTTCTTGTGTAGCTGTTCTATCTTTGTCTTTTCTAAAAGTATCTGGACTTGATAGGTTGGTGTACACTATGAAGTACCTCAGGACTCTGCAAATGGTAGGATCCATAGACTGTAATTCAACTCTAATTCTACTTCAAGTGGGCAGATGTGTGAGCTCTCCTGTTTATGGATGCCTGGCTCTAAATCATTGGGGACAGACTATATAGTGTGACATGTCTCTTCAAATGTATGTCACCACAGTTGCACTTAAGCTTGCAAATGTCACCTTGTGTAGTATTTGAAGGAGCAGAATCCAAATGTTAGGATTGGAATGGCAGACCCCATGGGAGCAGCCATGTACAACTACTACTCCAGTGGTGTGCTTGAATCATCAGGAACTTCAGTATGGCCTCTTCTTGCTCTTCTGGGATTGTTTTTGTTTTGAGCAGCTTGGATGCCAGCCAGTCTGCAAAAATAGAGCAGCCTGGAATAATCATGCATGTATTGAAATTGTCTTGAGCAGCTTGATGGTGTTCAGGAGTTTGATAAATGTTTCCTTGACATTCATATCCACAGTGAAATCGAGAAATCTAAGGACAGAGGTGCTTTACTTTAGAACGCTGGCAGATAATTTTATACCTGGTAATAAATGAAATTCCACCATTTTCTTGGGGTGCTCAAGACAGCAATTGGTGAAGCTTGGCAGTGTTTTGAATTGTTTACAGATTTCTGAAGGAATTGGTCAAGGTCGTGTCACTGCTAATTTGGAGAGCTGGGGTGTGCCTGCCCGAGATGGCGGTGCTGTTGATTTTTGGTGCCAGGTGTGTGTAGCAGGGGTCATCTTATTTGGTGTGGTCAAGATCAGAGATCTGAGTTTTTCTGGACATATCTGCACCTTAACAGTCTGGATCATCATGATTTTACTTGGGATTGGGGTGGAATAAGATAGCTTGCAGTAAGCTGCTCACCTTCAATTTGCAAAAGAAAATTGTGTCCAGAACAAGGGTTTCACTGGTATCAATGTTGTGATTTGCAGGTAACAGATGAGGAGGCATTACCTCTTATTTTTGACCTTCTAAAACAAGAGGGTTTTTGTATGGGGGGTTCAACAGCCATCAATATTGGTGGTAAGTGCCTAGACTTATTCATAATGGTTGCTCCGTCTGGATTTCCTAATCTAGTTTGGCAAAACATAGTTTTCTCACAACATGTTTGTAATTACAAGATGACTTCCACAGAAGTTTAGGTTAGGGTGACTCTCCTAGTTCTTCTGTCACCATAGTTCAAATAATCATGGTTTTAGAGGCAGTAAATGTTATATGGGTGATGTGGAGGTGGGTGGCAAGGATCTACTAAATTGCAGTGCCAATGACTCCACACCTTCAGTAGAACATACTATATAAGAATAAAAGCATATGGAGCATATAATAAATTCAGAAGAATTGACCAAATATGCTAGTCAGTTTCTTGAGTAAAATGCCTTGGTTTTCAGGAGCCATAAAATTAGCGAAGGAGCTTGGGCCAGGGCACACAATTGTGACTATTCTTTGTGATTTGGGAACAAGGTATCAGAGTAAGGTCTTCAATGTTGACTTTTTGAAGTCAAAGGGTCTTCCTTATCCTGAATGGTTGGACCCTGCATTCAAAGATGTCAGTGTTCCCCAGGTTTTTGAGACTGTCATTTGATGCCCATGAAACATGGGCCCTTGTCCTGATACAGGTAACTCATGTGTCGTTTGTTTTTTTCCCTTCCAGAATGGTGTCTTAAGAGAATGCTTAATGCATTGGTGGCATCTTTCACTTCTTGTTTGGCAAGGATGATTAAATGTATCTTGGGTTCTGATAATGGAAATGAAATGGTATATTCAGAATAGATTGTACTTAATGTGTTCAGCTCATAGGCATTGGTGAATATTGTGCTGCATACATGTTCAAAATAGAGAAAGGTCCTTAATTCCCAATTGGAATGGATTGCATCTTCATCATGAAAGGTTTCCATCTTATCTCTTTACACCAGTCCTATTCTTAATTGTCATGCTATTTTGGTCAGATGTTCTTGGAGTGGTTGAAGAGTTTGAGATTGTTGAGGTGGTGCACAATTGATGAATATGTTGTATTATGATTATGTGTCTTTTAAAGTATGCTCAATTGACTGTTGGACTGCACACAGGCTTCAAGTAAAGCTCCAAGGAGGGTAGTGAACACATATGAATAGAAATACTAGGTGGTCAATGAGATTGGTCATGCATGAAGATGATTTAGATGTTATCAGTTATGGGGGAGTAAGGGAGGTTCGCAGGTTTTTGTGTTGCTCAGTGTGGTGGTGGGACACAATTGTGATCTCCCACCAGTTCAACTTGGAAACATTTATTGGTTAGTCCTACTTGGAACCCTTAGCAAGACTTAATGTTTTTCACAATCCAATGCAAAAAATTTGGTGCAATTCCATTTATCCCATGTGCTCTATAGCTAGTTGGTGAAAGCTATGTTTTTCAAGGCACATAGTTTCAAAAGTGCTGTGGTGATGAAACTAGATGAAATTGATAACGTGGTGCTAGTGTTATAGTATGAGTGGAAAAGGTGTGTTTTTAACTAGTGTTGGGTGGGTAATTTCCAACACATTTAGTGTCATATTATGTCATGTGCTCATGTTTCCAAACATGCTTGGGCAACCAATTGGCTTGCACCACTTGCCCAGGTGCCATACTGATGCACCTGTCAACATGATTTGGTTTCCTTTTATTGCAGACATTTAATTATATTCTGCAGAATAAATTTACTGCGAATTTCAGTATAAACTTGCCATTGTTTACTTTGGATGTAGGGGACAAAGTGAACATTAAAATCATTTTTTTGGTACTTTTGAAAGATACTACCTTTTTGTTCTAATGTTTGTCTTTTGAGTCTTGATTTTTCTAGGTCAAAAATTCATACTTTCTTTTGAGTTCAGGATGCTAAACTCAAACCAAGATACCAAACTTGACAAGACTCTAGCTTGAAGTTTACTTGGTTGAAGTTAACCAGATTTGACATCTTGAATGCCTGTTAGGCATGCAAGGGCAGTCAAGATGCAATCCAATGTTTGTTGGGTATGCTAGGAACACCCGAGAGTTTGTTGACATACATGCAATTGTGGAGGACATCAATAAGCAATTGGTCCAAACATAAGATGTGATAGGAAATAGATTGGTATTACAAGCAAATTGTGGAGGATATCATTAAGCAATTGGGCCAAACATCAGATGTGATAGGAAATAGATTGATATTACATGTAGGGTAAGGACCTAGAACAGGGCTAGTCTGGGAATGAGGGCCACAGTTGAGGTGGGAGCTGGGCTTTTGACCTTACTTCCCAGAATGGCCACTTTTGAGGTCCTTACCTGGCATAAAGAAATGGGAGAATTTTCTGGATGGCTGTGGGTGTGATTCAATTTGAGTGCCGCAGGTTTATACTTGGTGCAATATATGTTTTGACAGTCAGTAGAAGACAACTTCAGAATAGAAGACACAAAATTGAGTAGGGTAGGAGAGGAGGAACCTTATGTTCCTCAATTTTGGGGAACCTTACACGGAAGGTACCATCCTCTTTTTGATGCAGAAATTTTAGTGAGGGTAAGGTGAACTCCAATTAAACTAGAAAAATTCTATGGGCTCTTCTTGCATTGACAATGCTAAGCAGATTGGTTGACAATATGCTTGGACTAGGATGCCCACTGATGTTAAGAAATGACATCTTATTCCATGGCAGTAAATTCAGTTTGGAGCAAGTAATTTGTTACAGAAGCTGAATAATTTGAGCTCAAGACTGTTTCAAAATGCGTTTAGTAGGATGTTGAAGTGGTTGTGAAGGATTTCTAACCATATACATGGTTATCTGACTAATCTGACTTATGGGGCTTGACTATTGGTTGGCTATATGAGTTCCTAAACAGATTTTTGAAAATATCTTTCATTGTGTGAAAAGTTGTGTGTTAACAGGGCAACAACATATGTGGCCAATAAGATGGGCATGGGCATGTCATTAGGAGTGTTTCCATAGGCCATTACCCTCAAGTGGCTCACATCCATTGGTGCAAATCAAAGATGGATGGAACAACCCTTAGATGTATGATGGTTGGCTCTTTTACATATTTCCTTTTACTCCAAATGACGTGGATAGGATTATGAAATAACAATTAATCTATAACTAATGAACTATTAATATTTCCATGAAAGGAAGATGAATTTGCAACAGCAATTGTGAATATTCAACAATTATTATTTAATAATGGGCTATTAAAGTTTCCAAGAAGTGAAGACCAATTTGCAACAGGAATTGCACTCCTGAGAGAACCCTAGGCTAACTCCCATGTCCCAGTGTGAGAAATATGGTAGGCATCTTGCAAGATTGTAATCTTTTGTTTAACAAGTAATTTTGCATGATTTCCAAAATCAAGTTTAGCTAATGAACATTAGTGGGTGGGTGGATACATTGGATACCACATGACCTCTGGAGTTAAGGACTGTAGGCCAAAAGTAATCTTGAAGTCTTAAAATAGGAACCACAAGGAAAACACTCATGGGGCCGACCTCTAAATGAAGGCCTTACCCCCAAATGAAGGCCCTACCTAAAGTGTGGGTGAGAGGCTGTCAGTCACACCAGCTCTAGCTAGCATCAAAATTTGTATGAAAAATTGTCCCATAAGAGTATGAAGTGTTTTGGGTGAAAAGGCAATGTTGTGTGCACAATCAAGAATAGTGCAAGAATCCATCAGGTGGCCAAGTCTGGGCTTCATTTGTACTGTGGAGCTTGACATCATTACTGAAATTTGGTGGTAACAGGACATCAGGCCAGATGAAGAAGTGGGCTGCCTTTCACTTCCAAATGACCATTCTTCCAAAATTCACGCATTGTCTTGAATGCTTGCAAATGTATCACTTGTTGTTTCAACGTTGGTTTATGCCGAACCTGCTAAATTTCATTCAAAATTTCCATCATTACTCATCCAAAAGCAAGCAAGTGAGTGAGTGAGCAATCAAGCAAAGAATAATACACATGATTGAGACAAAGCCAAATTACAACTTTAAAGTTTGTTCTGATGATAAATACCTCAGAACGAAAAGCTTCAAGTTTTTGTTGGTATTGGAGATTTTGGGGAAATATTGTGCTTGCATCTGTCACTGGAATGATCATGAAAAGAGCACATAACATGTTCACATGTTTTAATAAAATGTACAATACTCATATTACATGATGATGACATTTGAACATTCACTTCTTGAATTAGCTGAAGCTCTTGAAATAATTATCATCATCAAGCACCCTCAAGTGTTAGTCTTAGTTTGCAGGTACCTCAAAAATATACAGCTTGAATTCACATTTGATGTTAAATTATGGTCAATCATAGGATAGCAATATGTCATCATACTGCATGACATTTCAACTCAATGCTTACATTTGGCATCGTCAGGCTGCCCTCCGACCTGGTCTTTCTCATCTTCCATTATGTGCTGTTCGTCTTTGCTGAATAACACCTTCACCTCAGGATTCATGTCTCGAAGACTGTAAGGGGGGAATGGTGCCTCTGCAACCAACAATGTATACATATACTTGTTCTAAAATCATTTTTTGTATTCATCAAGTTCTTATATATATTTTCATTTGCACAGTATTAAATATCTCTGCCTTCAAGTTAGATGTTTTGAAAACTTATGTCTACAGTTGATCAACAAAAATTGTGTTAACCATAGTCGTAAATATGGCAAGAACTTTCAGATACATTTCCATACCAATTATGACATGTTCCTTTTTGGGGCCATGCTTTAATCTCATCTTGCCAATGTGTTGGGATCTCTGCAACCAATTTCTGAGCTCAACTCATCATCAAGTGACAGACATGTTACTTTCTCACTGAAAATTTCAGTGTTGCCAAGGGTTTGTACATCCAAGTTCTATGCATATTTATTCATCAATTAAATTTGATGACTTGACCTGAAGCTCATATGCAGCAGCAGTAAACTGGTAGCAGGACATTCACATGTGGATAATTTTGGAGTCAGTGGGGTGTAGATCATCACAGTAAAATTGGAAATTAGAGAGTTTGAAATAATAGTCAATTGTGTACCCGATTCTGTTCAAGCGACATTCGCCAATTCTTTTTCACAACCTGAACCATGGGTTAGACATGGAGTACATGGTGACTGTCAGTTTGAGGCTTGCATATTTGTCTGAGTATGAATGTGCATTTTGAATGTCATATGTTGGTTTTACACTATTGTGGTAATTTCAATGCTTTTGACTTGGCAACTAGTTTTGAATCTGTTGTACTTGTAGATAATAATGGAAAACATGAGTACCGATTGCAAGTGTTGAGATGTGTGTGACAATAGAGTTTCTACTTGAATTCAACGGAGTTATATAGAGCAATAGGCGGGAACAATGCTTTGGACTTTCCTCTCATTTGACTAAAAATATATGGAAAGAAAAATTGTGACAACATGTGATCAATTTGCAATCATTTGGAGATGTGTTCCAAGAACAATCATTGAGAAAATATTCATAGCAAAAATTCAAATGAATGCCTCATCAAACATGAAATTATGTATGATAACTAGGTCATGCTAACTTTGTGTATAGTTTAATTTGACTTAAACTCATCAACATACTCAACTGGACCAAATCTGCTTAGATTTATAGTTTGCATAATTTTGGAGACATGCTCCAACAGCAATCATTGAGAAGACGTTGTTCATGCAAACATTCAAATGAATGCTCCATCAAACATGATTATATACCATGATAAAAAATTTACAACACTAATTGACTTTGTATATAGTAAATAATGTTTTAAACTCATCAATGACATTATTCAATTGGCCCCTAACCTGCTTAGATTTGCCAGCTGCTTCATCTTTTAATGCTTGCCTTTCCATATCAGCTGCAAATGTCCGGTACTTTATACGCTCTATTGTTGCTTTATTTCCTTCCATTACTGCTTCTATCAACTTTCCAACCACATATATCACATATTCAAGGATGTCAAACTCTCTTCAAAAGGCCCAGTGGGCTGCACTTAGCTTTTGACCTCAGTTTCCCATCTTCAAATATTCTATGATGTGAATATGATGACAAACAGTAGAAGGTTACAACATTATAATATATATTTTGCAATAAACCATTGTCATTTGACAGCAAATTCGTGTTCATAGACCTACTACTTCAAGAACTTCAGTTTACATCTTGCTAATGATAAAATGTGCCATTCAAGCTCATTCATTACAGACACAATCATAATTTAAGAAATCATCCAGACGAGCTGCATTTTTCTTGAACTTACTTTTTTTCGCCTGTATGCTTGTGCCAGGAAACAGAAGGGAAGTGAATACTCAGCACTTGGGCCCCTTCCTGCCAAAAAAAAAGAAAAAAAAAGTTGCAAATTCAAAACTCAAGTATGAAGACACTGGTATTGAAGACATTCAACATGCAAAACTTGCTGAAAGAGTAAAATTTAATCTTTCCACAGTCATCATTGAGTGGGGTTCATTTTCACTTTTGAATGCAGGAACATAGCAGCTCTCAATTATATTTCTCAAGCATGCCCACATCATGAACTGAAATCTCTTTCTTGTTTGTTTTCAAGAATATTAGGGATTATCACCACATTAAAATCCCAAGAGGCATTATATTGCATACCATCATTTCTGGGGACATAGACATCTGTTGGGATCTTGTCCAAGTTTTTCATCATTATTTGCATAAAATGTGCAAACTCTACCTGTTTGAAGAAAGGGAGTCATGGAAGATATGGAAGATACGATTTCAGGCTTTAAATTCCATCTTCAACAACAGCAAAAGGCACCACTAAAGTGAGCATGGTGGTCACAGATTGTGTGTGAAGAATCACAATCAACCCCCAATGGATTATCTAGAGCATTTTCATGAAGGTCAATGAAGCCCTCCTTCATGAATGCCCAGCTCTCCATAATATTGTTATGAAAAGAAAAGGAAACTCTAGAGTTTGGTAGCAAATCAAGGTCAAGATGGAGCTAATACCATGTGGGTATTCCCAGCAGGACTTGCCTCAGCCATGATTGCATTAACTTCTGCTTGCTTCACATCCATACCGAGTACATGGAAGGCTGTCACAAGTTCTGGCATATGTATCCACCCTGCCTTCCTCACCATCCAAATTTTTTGTCATAAGCACTAGATTGAATTTTTTTTCCTGTCACACAAATATAATGCTCCAGGCTACATTATGTGCTTGCATCATTGAACGACCTCAATTACAAAATCCACAATTGCTTAGGTCTCTGCAATACTTGATAAAACTTGTCAAAATGACTATCAAACTTTCAGAAGTAATTCTAGATTTCAAATAACCTCAATTACAAAGAACTAAACATGAATTGAAGAGAAGAAGGTGATTTAAGCTGATGACAAATATTAGCAGAAACAACTAATAATTTGATGCCAAAACCAAATCCAAATTTCACAAAATTTTGCATGATTCTTGGGCAATCTCAACTTGACAAGATACAAATTTTAAACACAAAAGCTCAGAGGTTTAAAACATTTACCACTGCCAGAAGTGTCAAGAAGTTCAAAACATTCTTTCAGTTCCAGATGTTGTTCTTTGCTCAAGTCAGGTCTCAAGAGCTTCCCATGTACTCGCAACCAATTTGTGTATCCCATCTTTGCAACAACATCCTGAGGAGCACATAAAATTTCACCTTTTTTTCCAGTTTAAATGTAGTTGAGCAGCACATCTTCTGAGTTGATGTGAAAGCATGACAATTTTGCAAAACCATGATGATGAAGTTAGTAGTCAGTCCCTCACTCACATTCTTCAATACTAACTTTGCATGACTCAAGCGTTGGACAAGCACAGTTATGAAGCTTGACACATCATCTTGTTTACAATATTGGCTATAGAGACAGAGGCCTAGATCTTAAAATATGGTTCAGAATTCTGCAAAACGTGGTTTGAGAGGAAGGGAGTATGTAAGCTCAACCAGAGGATTCCGTGTCGTGTCCATCTTGGCCCCAACAAGAAGAATGGTTTTCAAGCATGAAATTGCAGAGAGAGAGAGAGAGAGAGAGAGAGAGAGAGAGTGTGTGTGTGTGTGTGTGTATGTTCTTTTTCAAACATGGCCGTCACTTTTTCACTCCATGCAGGTTCTTGAATGATCTTGTTGTGTCGTACCGTCGCGACCTTCGTAGCCACCAGGATATGGATGTCTTTTGTATGCCGGCTGCAATTTTTGTTGTCGTTGTTGTGTTTGGAAGGGATCGCAGACGAAAGGAGGATGTGCGAGAGCATGGAGATGGATGGGAGAAACTTTTAACCGCCCACCAGATCGTGACCTTGCGAGCTCCATCTAGCCCTAGACTGTTCTTTTCATATATAGGTTGGGGAGCCAACAAGGGGGCGGTATGTATCTAGATGTAGGTGTTATGGAAATTGTTGAAAGGAAATATATGCAATGCCTCTTCTTGTCTCAATAGCAGCACAAAACAGTATTAATGTACATGTGCTTTCCTAGAAATCTTGAACTCTCGGCATCGTGATTCATACATTGGGGCGAAAGCAAGTAAGGTATGATGCTGCTGCACGCCTGAGGAGAGATACTTGGACCACACTGCACTACTACTCATCCGTTTCTGAGACACTGAATTGCTCATAAACTGGCTCTTCCGCTGAACAATTGCTGTGGATTTCAAATTGCAAATCCTTCTTCCGCTTTTAGAGGTAACCTATTCTTTCTACCTCGACAAAAGTTTGATGATTCTCTTGACTTCGAAGTATATCCATTCTTTCAATTAAATATTCATATCAGCCTTTGCTCCTTCATCTCTGTTGAATCCCTACTCTGGTTGTTATCAACACACGATGAGGCTTGCTTGCTGCGGAAGACTCAAATTCAAAAGCTGCAAGGAGATTCTGAAGAGAGCAGAAAGATGAGATCACAAATGCTTGCTAATGCAAACTTGACAAACTTGCTTTGGTGGATTTTTGTGTTAGCAAAAGCAATTTTGCTGATGAGGAGATTTGTGATCTGACCATAGCTAATTCGAATACCATATTTACATATCCAATTCAACCCCTTGGGATTGAATATGTACTTTTAAAGTTGAAATGGATTGTTTGCAAGCAGATTTGTGATGACAATTATATCTCCAATCCAACCCATTGGGATCAAATTATGTATGTATTCTTGAATTGGATTGTTGTGTTAGTAAAAGTAATTTTGTTGATGAGGAGATTTGTGATCTGACCATAGCTAATTTGAATACCATATTTACATATCCAATTCAATCTCTTGGGAATGAGATTTTTGATGTCAATACTTAGTTTTTCCTCTGCAATTCAACCTATTGGAATCAAATTATGTACTCCTAGGGTTGGATTAGATTGCTGTGTTAGCAAAAGGAAATTGTTGATGAGGGGATTTGTGATCTGACATAGCTAATTTGAATAGCATACTTATATATCCAATTCAACCTCTTGGGATTGAATATGTACTTTTAGAGTCATTACTTTCCCTGTTACATTCTAATAGTTTGAAGCAATGATATGCAACATTCTTTTGAAGTTATTGTATGAAGTTCATTTTGATGCATTTGTTTGTTGGCTAAGACCCTCATCTTGAGTTTGAATGGATAGCTTTGGGGATGGGTTCATGCATGCTGAAATCAGGTTCTGGTTGAATGTATATATATGAGTGTAATTCTGCTGCGCCACTGCTCCACTGCTGAACTCATCTATGACCCTTGAAAGTCCACAAGAAGTTGATTGATAAAAAATTACCATGCTGCCTTTAACCTGGAAAGTTTATATATTTTCTTGTTTAAACATGGAACCATTCAAGCAGCACCACAATCCTATCCACTATGTTTCTTGCAAATAAGCTTGCCACCATTGCAAGTTCTCCAAAAATTTGGAAAAAAGGGTAGGTTGGGGTGTGGGTAGTTAGGAATTAGGACAAGGACCTACCCAGTCCACTTTCACTGAGACCAAAATTGATGATGCATCAATTCTTTGTGGCACTTACAAAACCCACTGTTTATAAAAGTGACAAGAACTTGATACACTTCCTAGTCTACCTTACCCAAAGGTCAGTTTCGTCATTAAATAATCCTGAGAATAGTGAAATGAATTTTTGTGAAAACATGATGTTGACATGTTGAAATCATTACGATTAACATAGGCTACACTCTGAATAATTTCACTACTCGTATGACAATATCATAGTACATCATGAAAATGATATCAATTTTAAAATATAAAAACGAAATGATTTTTTGAACTTTTTTTTTTTTTTTTTGTTTTGTTAATGTGGAAACTGACCGTTGTTTATGTTTTTTTGAGGGCACCTCTTATTTATTTAATTTACTTCCAAAATAGGGAGGGTATATTTCAATTTATTACGGCTC
>Ga0116231_10002617_pt1 | contig 37598 bp, 35 predicted proteins | sample S1TSphgellanicum_2_FD_89695 | JGI IMG/M metagenome (GOLD analysis project Ga0116231, IMG submission 89695) | Host-associated microbial communities from peat moss isolated from Minnesota, USA - S1T2_Fd - Sphagnum magellanicum MG | ecosystem: Host-associated > Plants > Peat moss > Unclassified...
AGAAGCCATCTGCTGATCAGTCAACAGGATCTCCTATGTGTCCTATGGCACTCTAAGTCATAGAGCCCTCTGCACACTCCAGTCTGCAGAAACTTTGCCAGTATCTCCAAGTCTTTGCTGCTTGGAGCAGCAGTGAGGAGCACAAGGGTTTTCTCTCAAAAGCTCTGTGTTTGGAGATAGCAGCTGCTGAGTATTCTTCATGTGCTCAGCAGCAGTAGCAGCATCATCAAGTGGGAAGAACAACCACCACCACCACCATGAGCAGCAGCAGAAAGACCAGCAACAGGAAGAGGAAAGGTGTTGCTGCTGCTATGCACCCTCGCAACAAGTATGCAGAAAATGCACCTGATTTCAGCCTCTTAGCGTCCAAGTACCCTGCCTTCAGGAGCTTTGTCTCCTATGGTGCTGGCGCCAACAACAGACCCAGAATCGACTGGACTGATTTCAATGCCACCAGAGACCTCACTCGTGTGTTGCTGGACCATGATTATGGCATAAAATGGTAAGCAACTGCACCTACCAACTCTTCCTTCCTTTCTCCAAGAGATTTGCAAAGTTGAAGACGCAGACAGATTGTTCCATCTCTTGGAGCTCTGCTGCATTTGTAGAGATTCATCACTAGAGGAGGAGCTCAGGAGTTTTGGAATCTAATGCCATGATGATCTTCTTGGACGAGCTTCATGGATTTCTGGGCATGTGCACATGCATGAGAAGAAGAAGAAGATTCTCTTTTCCTCCAATTTTGATTCTGTCTGCATTTTCATTCTTATAAAATGCAAGGTGGATACCAGATGGGCAGCTGTGTCCAACCGTCACAAATCGAGCAAACTATATACACTGGATTGAGGATTTGCTTGCGTCTTGTCCAGCTCCATGGCACCAGAATGGCGAGCATGAGGAGGTGGTGTGTGGGATTGACATCGGAACTGGGGCAAATTGCATCTACCCATTGCTTGGCACTGCTCTACATAAATGGCGTTTTGTTGCCACAGGTTTTTCTTCCAATGAGTTTCATCACGTGCTATCTGTTTTATGGATCTTCAGAGCATGTGATTTTGCAAGCTCCACAGTTCAAATATCCACATGTGGGAAATGCCTTCTGTTGTGGAAATCTTATGTCTGCATGCATGTGTCTGCTTTGATTGCAAAAGTGCATATTGCAAAGTACTGTAAATGATCAGTAAATAGAGACTGCAGATACATGAAGGATGATTCTTGTGATGCTTCAAGCTCATGTAATGCAGGAGAATTATTCTGTCAAGTTTTTGTCTTTCACATTTCTCCTGGTTTTCTTCTCCTGTGCAAGATGTTGATGTTGATCACGTTTGTTGCAAATTTGTTCAATGTTGCCGGTTGGGCCAGACATCACTGCAGTTGCTCTCAGTTGGGCACAGAAGAACATCGAATCCAACCCAAGTGTTGCAGATTTGATTGAAGTCAGAAGTGCGCTAATAGAGGATGCTGGTGGTAGCAACTGGGATACTACCACCATAGCAGCTGGAAATAATGATACCAGTGAAGAAATTTCACACCATTCAACTGCAATCAGTGATGCAGTGAAGCTCCAAGCCACCACCAATCCCTGCCTGGACAGCACAGATGAAGAGGTGCCGGGTTTCGTCTTGCAAGGATCTCAGTGGGTATCACTACTACCTTCACCAAGAGAACGAGAAGTCACAGGCTCAGAAGACAATGGTCAAGAAGCATGCACACCAGCAGTAGCTCCAAAAGAGGAGAATTGTTCAGGTCTTGTAGACTTGGAGGAGGTTCAACCTTGTTCCTATGCAACAACAACTTCTACTACTACATATCAGAAGCTCTTTCCTCTCGAGTCTGTTGAGTCACCCATAGTTGAGGAGGAGAAAGGTGCAGTTTCCAGTTCAGAAGCTGTCATTGACACCAAACATGCAGCTATACTGGTGGGAGTTGTAAAGGAAGGTGAGAGGTTTGATTTCTGTATGTGCAACCCGCCCTTCTTTACAAGCATGGCGGAGGCAAATGCCAATCCTCGCACAGCATGTGGTGGAACAGAAGCAGAAATGGTATACCCAGGTGGTGAAGAGGTGTTTGTTGCACGCATGATTGAAGACAGCGCAACTTTAAAGCACAAGATACAGTAAGTGCCTGGACCCACACTGCCTCTGCACTACCTTGATCCATCATGAGGCATTCTAGACATTTCCCTAAACCCTAAACCCTTTCCAACACTGGAAAAAAGTTTGAGTATGCACTTTTCACTTGTGGACACATCCATCCCCTGATGGCTTTAGATTCTGACACGTGTGATGGTGCATGTAACAAGAATGTCATCTGGGCTGTGACTATGGGGCCAGCTGGTACACCACGATGATTGGACGTAAGCTCAGTCTGAAAGTGCTGACAGCAAAGCTGTGGACTTTGGGAGTGGCAGCAGTACGCACTACAGAATTTGTGCAGGGCCACACGTCACGCTGGGGATTGGCTTGGTCCTTCACTGTCCCTCCAAAGATGGAATCATCAAAAACTTCAGTTCAAATCAAGAGTAATGTCTCCTTCATGCTTGAGGTAATGTAGCCATAATATGTGCTCGTGTGCAGAAGTGTAATGGGTCGCTGCCATTACTAGCATGCTTTGAATGTGCACACAAAAAAGAGTGGGTAGGAACAGATCCTCAGTTTTGTTTGGGCCTCTTAGTGAATTTTTGTGAGTCCACCCATTATGATACTTGTCAACCTGTTTCCTCTCAGGGCCTGAGGCATGGATGCAGTGCGGTAGATGTGCTTCAAGGCCTGATATCTCAACTGCAGTCAAATGGTGTTTTGTGCATGCTGGATTTGTCATCATTTTCAATCAATGTATCAATTCTTGGCCTCTCTTTCAATTCTTCTCTGCATCCAGTTCACAGTTATGTATATGTGGCATTGAATTGTATTTGTCAATCTATGAAAGTAACAACACTAGTTGGAGGTAAACTGGAGGTTTACTTCATTATCAAGTGAATAGCCTATTCCTTCTTCCAGATCAACAATGAGTAGTAATCCTCTATAACTTAGATGGGTCTCTCAGGCAATGTTACGGAAAGGATGAGCAGTCAAGGATTTGCTGGAGCTCTGTTTTTTTTTTCTTTTGGGTGGCACAGGGTGTACTCTTAAACAGGCCAAATGAACAAGCCTCTGCTGATGTCCCTCTTCCTGCATATGGAAAGAGGGCTTCAACAAAAGAGTTCAAAGAACAGCAGAGCTCAGGCCCAACAAATGCAACCAGTGCAGCGGATCATTCATCATTGAGGGCCTCAGTAAGCATCTCTCATTATCCACACTTTGTTTTCATTCTGTGCTTTCAGTAAATTCGTCAAAGAATCCACTTTGTTTTCATTCTGTGCTTTCTTCTTCTTTCTGTCTTGTGATTCACAATGAGAGATGGGCACAATCAAATATCAGAAGTACTTCATACCAAATGTTGTGCTTGTAGGTTTTCCAGCAAGCACCTGGGTCTCTTCTGATCAAGGCTTCCTTGGGTAAAGGAGCCAGCTTTGAATCAGGTGAGGTTTTTGGTTTTTTCTTTTGCTCCATGTACATGCCTAGTCAATGTGTGAGAAAAAAATCAGCCCTCCTTAAAAATGCAGCTTATGCTTCATGAGTGCTATGTACTTGACTCCCCTTTGTATACATACTACACCCACCCACTGTTGGGAGCTGATGAAGTCAGTGGGTAGTAGTCTTGGCAGCTCATATATGAGAGAGAGAGAGAGAGAGAGAGAGAGAGAGAGAGAGAGAGTGCCTCTGGCCTGAGTCTAAGAGATCTGTTGAGGGCCACATGTTTTGAGTGGCAACTGTGGTTTTAATCTGGATCAACTAAGCAGTGAATCATGTTTCTCATTGGCAATTGCAGGGAAGTTGTTTATGAAGATTTTTGAGAATGCTGAGCAGGCTCTCAAGGAACAGTTCAACCTCAAGCAAAGAAGGACTATGTAGTTTGTGTGTCGGTGACACATTGATTCTCAGGAAGTCAAGTTATTTGCTGGGTATCTATACAACCATCTTATCTTTTTTTTGTGTTTTATGCTTGACAACATGTGTAATACACAACCATGCCAGATGTGTAATACCCTCCATGTGCACCTTCAGCTTCTTGAGTGTCATTAGTACTTATATTTGCAGGAAACTTTCAAGGAGGAGCTTGGCAAGGACAGCCAAAGATGCATGCACTTTGAGTGACCCCTTTTTGCTACTACCACTCATGGCACCAAGTATGTGGAACTAGTGGTGAGTCCACTTCTCTTTCACTTCCACAATCCAACTACTTGTCAATGCTCCTTGATCTCGGTCTTTCTTGTATTCACCCAACAAGCATCACCATCATAATTTTTTTCCCTTTCTATTGGTTAATTCTTTTGTGAAGGTACCTTACCTTGAATCCTTGCATATGTATCTTTCTCGTGGTTAGTTCTCTTGTTAAGCTACCATCCCTTGAATCCTTGCATGTACGCCCTTTCTTAGTTAGTTTCTTTTGAAAACACCATGCCTTAAATCCTTGCACATTTGTACATAAGCTAATGCAATTGTATTGTGCAACTTGTGAACTAGCAAATTTGAGAAAGCACCATGAAACAACATTACTCCTACATCAACATGTCAACGACCATGACTAGACAAAAGCATTGAAAGAAAGCATGCTGAACAAACCACCTTCAATCCATGTCAAATTCAATATGTCACTCCTCGAGACTCTAGCAACTCTCATTTCCAAAGCCACATTTTTTCAGCTTAAGATGCTAGACTATGGACCACAAAAGATGAGGAGGAGGAGCATGTGGAGTCCTGAAGAGCCACATAATCCTCTTACAAAAGTCCAACGTGTGAGAACCTCCAATCACAAATTATGTTCAATCAATGCTTAATTATTATTTCTTGTTTTATGCATGAAAAATTGATCATCCTTCACAAACAAAGCTATATGAAGTTGATGCATCTTGAAGCTTTTGTTATACCGAAAATAATTACAAAGGAGCTCATAAGCAAAGCCCAAAGCTCATAACATTTCTTGGACAAGTTCATGTTGTGAAATCACAATTAGTACAATTTTGCAAATCTAAAAGATGTATAAATGATCCTTTTGTTAATTGTTGTTAACTTGGCATTGAAACAAGATGTGATTTTGTCCACAATGCCTATTGCACAAATGGCAAAGGGCATTACATACTTTGAGAGTCGAATTTGTCTTCAACAATGTCATGTTTTGACTCTTTGCATTTTTGATATTTTGTCAATAATGATAATAAAGAAAAATGATTTCTTAAAGATTTTTTGAATTATGCCATAATTATATAGTCATGCATGTTGTATTAACTAATGTTAGGTAATTAAAAGCTTGATTTAGACTCATAAACCTATTGCAATAGATTAGGAAACAAAAATAAATAAGCTTTTTTTTACTAAACACAAGTATTATGCAACAAAAAATTACAAAATTATGACATGGAATTGAAAATAAATCATAGAAGAAATCCGTACATTGTATTATGTATATGAGATTTGGTAACCCATGCGATAATGTTGGCCAAAATAATCTCAAAAATACAAGTTGAAATGTGTACCTAGGGTTCATTATCGACTTGGAATAACCTATGTGTTACCACATTCTTATGACATTATTGTGTGTGTAACACCATCGATTGTTTTATGGGTTAGAACGAAAACTTATTCTAAAAACATTTGCAAATAATTTGAGGGTTTTTTCACATTAGTGTTTAGCGTCTAAATGGTAAACATTTACTTTATTTTCTCATCCTTTCCATTATTATTCATGAACATCCTTAGAGATTATTAACTATGAAAATCAAACATAAAAATAAACCCATTCTATTTTTCAAACATTCCAACAAAATATTTTCACATGACATAATTTCAAGAAATTTATCATGTATATATATATATATATATAAATCATTAAAGTCACTTCAACTTATTAAATTTATTCTATTCCATGATATAAAATCAATAACAAACATAACATTCAATTCAAAAGTGGAAATTAACATTAATTCATGACAAAAGAAATATTGAAAATTCAAATCATTTAACAGTCGATTCATTGGATAACACAATTGACAATAGAATATCCAAATATTTTTTATTGACATTCATCTTTTGATATTTTTGTAGATTTTGATCATATACAATAAAAATATATACATAGATGCATGTGTGAATCTATAATCAATTTTAGGGTAGCCTTGAGGTTGAGGGCTACAAAATTAGTGATTTATCAAAACTTTAATTATGAATTGATTTCCACTAAATAGTGATGATAACTATAGTTTTGATTATAGAGGGAGTTTATTTAATTTTTAATTTTTAAAAAATCAACATTTCAAAATTAACATGGGTAAAAACCCTTTAACTATATATGCACCAAATGTGTGACACATTTTTAAGAAGTGGGCTTTATAAATCTTTAGATATATATGATCTAAAATTTAACACATGATATTTGACCATTGGAGTTTGTGGTGTGAATGGGGTTCTTTTAGAAATTTTGAAAAAAAATAAAAATAAAAATAAAATAATCTCCTTTGAAGATGAAAGAAGGGAAGATGTGGTTGGAAGGAAAAAAATATTATTTCTTTGCTCAAAGGAGAAGGAGATTGGAGAAGGACTATTTTTTTATTTTTTAATTTTCACTTATTATTATGACTTGGAAAGGGAGTTTGGAGGAAAAAAAAAACAAATTATTTTGGGGACATTTTATTGTTTTTTGCTTAAAAAAATTGGGAATTGTTTTTGGAAAAGTGTGTTTTTCCCAGGTGTAAATTTGACTAATTTTGTTAGTTCTTTTATTTTATTTTTTTGGCCAAAAAAAAAAACTCACCAAATTTTTGATATTACAAAATTAAAAATTAAAAAACCTTGCTTATATGTCTACAACCTGATAAAGATTTTCACATGGTTTGTGAGTTCTTAGAAAAACTTTTAATTAAAAAATGATCTAAAAATAATTAGTAGTTTTGAGTTAAAATAAATGATGAAATAAAAGAACTAAATGTATAAATAAATGTAGTAGTGTGATAAAATGATGAAAATAAATACTTGTTTGCATGTAGAAGGAGGAGGAAGATATTTAGGGTTTAGGGTTTTAGGGGTTTATAGGGTTTAGGGTTTCAAATGTTGAGGATTTGATGATAAATAAATAAATAATTTTTAATTAATAATAATGTTCACATGATATTTATGATTAACAATTAGCTCAAACACTAATGAAAATTATTATTATTATTATTATTATTATTATTAATTTTGTTGTTGTTATTATTATTTAAGCTATTTTCACAAGCCATCATTCTTTGTGACATCCCTAATCTTTTTTATGGCTATATAGGTATAATATATATGTAAAAAAATGGCTAAAAGAAATGGGTCAAATTTTTTAAAAAATTAATCAAAATTAAATACATTCATTCCTTGCCCCCACCAAAATTTTCAAGACCCACATGGCGGGTATAAGAATCTCCTTCTCTCTCAGAGTTTCTGGTTTAGTTCTTTTACTTAGTAACCGGAAATAGAACCGGCGGTTCTCAGTTCCGACCGGCCACAGGTACCTACCCAATTTTCACAGTGTAGAATTTGCATACGTACGTATCTGGTCCGCTTTTGTATTATACTCCCAGTATTATACGTCCTTCTCTTGTCTTATACTCCGTCTCTCTCAGCTTGCCTCTTCCCAATTTGCACTTCACAAATCGCATTGCAGATGGAGAAGCATCATCAGATGACGTAGTGGGCGATGTGTGAAGAGAGAGAGAGAGAGAGAGAGAGAGAGGAAGTGACAATTGGAATGTAGTGGGAATGTAGGATTGTTGGGAGGAGGAAGAAGAGGAGCTTCTTTCTTTTGCCAAAGATGGTGGATGAATAGGGATAATAGATGTACAGTAATGCCCAAGCAAGAGAGGACTGAAGAGAGAGAGAGAGAGAGAGAGAGAGAGAGATGTGGGTGTGTATGTGAGAGGGAGAGAGATGGAGAATTGGGTGCTTGAATAAAATGCCAACTGAAGGACAACTCAGTTGCAGGAGCTGAAGTTCATTATTTAGAGGATTTGGGTCGACAATCCTTTACATGATTTGATGCAATTTGTGTCAATCATGGGGCGGCGCAACGTGAATGTGAGTGTGCTTACAGATATTATTTATATGTATTGTTTGTTTGTTTGATGGGTGGTTTGTTTGTTTGAATTTTTGTTTGCATTTTTTTGTAATTTATTTAATCTTTAGGGATGGTGGGATAATAATAATAATAATAATAATATGAAACTTGGATTTTCCACTGAGTTATTTTGCATGCATGCTGATTTATTTTTATTTACTCATATGCTTGCGGTTTTGGGTTTTTCGTTGTTCTTGAGATTTTGGAAGGGGGGGTTTTAGAGAGTGATTTGTGGGTTTCTGTTTTCTGAGATGTAAATAATTTGTATGTATTACGTGTGATTTGCAGTGCAGTGCTGCTGGAGTTAACTCTGGTGGGTTTTTGTTGTTGTTGGTCTTTGTGATCAGGATGAGGAATTAGGGTTTGGTTTTCTTTTAATAAAAAAATATTTGGAGGTGAGTGAGTGAGTGAGTGAGTTGGGGAGAGACCAGGGTGATTGATAGATACGACTGAATTTTTTGTGGAGCTTCTTAGGTTTCTTGTTCATGTGTGCTGCATGCATACCCAATGCAGTGGAAAGACACGGGGTTGCAAAATTTTGTGTTTCTTTAGAGCTTACTGAAATTCACCTTCACAGTAAGTAATGTTGTTGTATTCGGCCTTCATGTGCCACCCCCCTGTCACCCCATAGCTATGTTTTGTTTGGGATGTGTCAATTAGGGTTTGATACTAAATTGAGGAAGGTTTAAGAAGCGCAGAAATCAGTTGCATTCATGTAATTTGAATGGTAGGGCTTATGTTGACTTCATGTAAATTGCTGGGCAATGTTTTGGCCTTATACAGATTGTATGCTGTTTGTCTTCTATATTTTGCCACTGTTGAAACCACTTGATTATATCAGAGCCTTTGTTTGGGTTCTGGTCTCGTCAGGTATGGTTTGGTATCATCTGAGGTATGTGAGCACTGTTTTGTGGCTTGTAATCTAGTCAAAGAAGTTGAGGGCTGAATTTTTGTGTTGATGTGTACACGATTTTAGTGTTCAGGTGTCAATGTGGGTGTTTCTGGTAAATCAATTCATAGAAAGGTTTTCAGCTAATTCATTTGTTTGTCTTTGAGGTGATCTGCTAATTCGGATTGCTATATTTTTTGGGTTTCTGTATGTGTAGGTGATGGATGAGTTTGTAGCAGTGGAGGAACTCCATGGGTTGAGTGCACATGACATCAACAAGCTTTTGCAGGCTGCTGATAGGTTTGTCCTCAATATAACTTCAGCTAAAGGTGTTTCACTGAGGGTAAGTTATCTCCTTTCATCTTGCTACAGGACGTTTTTTGCATTGCAATTTTTTTTGGGGGCCAATTTTCAGAACTGTGAAAATGTGATGACACAAACTATTGAAAACTTCACAAAGTTGGCAATGAGGTGATGATGGCCAGGTGTGGGACATGTGTTGTAGGTGGATGTGGAGCAATTGGCAAACTGCCTACCTCTGCATTTGATGGCCTGTGTGGCATCAAGTGGTGCAGAGCCACGGTTGCGGTATTGGTTACGTGCAGCACGGCTGCTGCACTCCCTCAGTACTGTGGCATCATGCTACCCTAAGTTGGAGCAGGTGCGTAATGCCCCATTTCAAATGCTTGAACAATTGTAGAGGGTAGACCCAGGGTACTAGGGGCTCAATGCATTATGGAACTTGGTAATTGTAACACATGTAAATAGTCAAGGAGAGTATGCACTGATGGAAATTGTGAAATCCTTAAAGACCAGCAATTCAACGTTGTGGTGAAGGCAGATCTGATCTTTTAGGCCTTCTTGGGTATTGCCAGTATTGGAGAGACATTCTTGCATATGCTCCTGAGGTGTCCATAGTTCTTTCTCATACACATGGTTTGTTTCTTATTGTCTTGTCATGCTTCTATTGATTTTTCTGTTCAATTTGTCAACTGGGCAGTGTTGGAGGCATGTATTTTTTTTGTTGGGAACACTTGGTGGGCATGCGCATAGTGGGATACAACAGCGGAGTCATGAAAGCTTTTCTTTGTTTATTTGTCATGAAATCACTTATTGGGGATTCTGTAACTGCAGGTGTTCTTTCAAGAAGTGAAGATTCGGATGCAGATCCTTGATTTGATCAAATACATGCTTGTGGTTTTAGCAAACATAGAGCAGGTATCTGAAGGGATTGAGCACTTTCATTGGCTTCTCTCTTGACGTATTTTATAGCTGCATTTCAGTTAGTCATGGGGCTTATTTGTTTTGGTTGATGATACGATGTTTTTACTGTGGTATTCTTATGTAAAATCCTCAGGGCCAAGGTGGAAACTTCATGGTAGTGATACATGCAGCATTGGTAGCATGTAACTTGTACCTTCTCATTTCCTTCATCAGTCATGACTGGGCTGATGTTGCTCCTGTCCTCTTGGCTCATCCAAAGGTACAATATCCTTTTGCTTCACAATGCTTCAAGGTGTCTGTCGTTTGAGTTTATGTCGTTCTTTGTCAGCTGATGATCTGCTGAGCTTCTGTGGGTGGCAGAGTACCTATCGAGGGCAGGACCAAAGGCAGGCTAATGAAGCTGGTTTACTGACAACAGGTGAATGTCTTCATGGATGCATCTTTTGATGCAGTCAAGCGAGACATAATTTTGCTCCAAGTCAAGCTTCGCTCTTTGCAAACTAAGATTGTTGCCAAAAAGACAACTTTGCTTGCTGCTGAACGTGTTGGCCTTGTCACCGCCCAGCAGTGTGAAGCTTCACTGCAAGTTCTGCAGTTTCTTTGCATACCCAAGGCTTTCAGGGATAAAGTTCTTGCACACAAGGTGTTTGGTAGTTTCTTCTCATTGATGTCTTTTTTTAATTATCTATGCCTCTTGAGTGCTAATTGATGTCATGATTGAGTCTTCCTGTTTGCTTCCAGAGATGCTACACACACTCACAACACAGATTTTTGTATAGTTGTTTGCCCTCAGTTTTGAACAGATTACTGTATGAGTATCTACAGCCACTGTTGGGAGAACATGATGAAGGCAGTAGGGAGTAATGGCAACTAGTCACTGCCATTCATGATGATTACAGTGATGGTCTGATATGTTGTGAATGACACCCACGAGGTTATAACTGGACATTCTTGTTTGATTTTGTTTTGGGTCAGCCTGGAATTGACACAAAAGTATTTTTCTTGTTATGTGTCTTCTTCTGGAGTTTCTCTCTGAAATCATATTGACATTTTCATCTCATTGCTATCAATTGCCATCTTGTGTTCTGAGGTGTGCAATGGGGAAGTTTTAGGTGCTGGATCATCTTCTGTCTTTTGTAATGGCTTGCACTGTCAAAGTTCATAATCATTGCAGAAATTCAATAATAACTGTCATTACTGCTTTCAATTCTGGACCAGGAACTGTCAAGGGAGGGGGGTATATTACGGTTGGTGCTTGCAGTTCTGAGGTTGCAATTGCCACCTGCTTTTCAGTCATCAAGGCCATTACGGGCAACAGTGTCAAGATCCAGAGCGAAAGTCTTGATAATGGTGAGTGTACGTTTTGTCAGGGTAGACAAAACAGTCATTGGGTTGATGTTTTGGATCTTCATTGGCAGCTTCTTAAACTGTTCTTTGGATGTCTGGAGCTTGCTGCAGAAAATCATGCATTATAAGCTGGCGTTTATGATTGTGAATGCAGATGTTAAAATTTTGTGAATCAGATCAGTTTTCGTTTTTGGATGAAGTGGCAGCTGGTTCACGAAGCATGCAGCTCGCTGAGCAAGTTGCAGCTGAGGTCAGTTGTGTTCAACAGATTTGAACCAAGGTTTTTCTTGTTTTTTTTTAGGGTGGAATATCTTCTATCCATTGCAGAGATACCCACTGTGGGTGCTTACCTACAGGAAGTCTGTGGTTCCATAACTGGAGTTGTCACTTTGTTTGGCCATATGAGGTGTCCCTGTAAACAGGGCCAGTGGACCATTTTCCAGTAGCACTGCCTATGTGTGGTGTTTGTCATGATAATGCAGGTGATTGCACTCGTTAGAGGTGCCTTACTTGATGATCCAAGAGCTCTTGATGACGAGGGGGTGGAAAGACAAAATCCAATGGGACCACTGCATGTAACTGCCTTGCGGCTGGCAGATATACTGTCTGATGACTCCAACTTCCGCAACCTGGTCATGGACCAAATTGTATGTGTTGTCATTCCTGTTGATACCTCTACATCCTCAGGATATAACCTTCTGTTGGGCTGATACCTTATGTTCCTGATACTAAACCTATATATTGGTTTTGATTTTAATGTTTTTTTTTGCTGTGAATATTAGTTTTGGATTTTAAGAGTGTCAATTTACTGTGAAGAATGTTTTCAGAACAATTATTGCAGGTTGTGTGCTTTGTGGCCATTAGGATTTGACTTTGAGCCTTGCATGAGGGGTGGACTGACAAAGGCCAATCTTCTTTCTTCAGAAGCTTGGTTGTAGTTGATGACAAGTGCAGAAAGTACACTCTCTATTGCTCTTTTTCATCATGGGAGTGATTGTACTCATTTCAAGTGGTGATGTGGGTGGGTGGATCAGGCTCCTGATTTGGCAACAGTTTTGGCAGTGGTACCCACAAAGTTCCAAGAACGATGGTGTGGAGGACCAATAGCCTGGGAGCTGGCAAAAGGGGAAATGGACACAATACTGGTGTATAATCCATTTGAGGCTGCAGGAGAAGCAATGGCAGCATCTGTGAAAGCTGATGCTGCAGGAGCATCTGCACAACAAGAGGAGCCTAGCTCTGTGACAGAGTTCAATGTTGTACCTCTGGTGGCTTCTGCTTTTCAGATTCGTGCAGCATTGCTGGTGAAGCTGTTTGCAAATCTTTTCTGCTACAATCCTGATGTCTGTGCAGGTGCATGCTCTGTTTTGAAATGTCCCTGTACAGTTGGAACATTGATATTGCACTTACAAAGTTTGAAGGGTTGTATGACCTCCCTGTACTGGGTCTTAGTTGGGTATTCAGTTTGTAGGGATCTGTGTGAGTAGCTTAGAAGCATGCAGATTTGAAATTACTCAAATCATGGCAAAAGCTGATATTTTCCATTGGTTGCAGCTGAGGAGAAGGGTAGATTTCTGCACACTTTTTTGAATTGCTTGCACAAGGGGCCTCTACAATCCAACCATGCTTTATTTTTCCTGAGTGTGGAGCGAACTGCTGTACGCATTTGTGAAAATCTCTGTAAGATCACATCCAGCTCTTTTTGCCCTTGAACTTAGTTGACACTAGGTGTATATATCTTGTTTGCTATTGACATGTTGCACTGGATCAAATCTTCAGGTTCTTGTTTCTCTTTCTGTATGTTTATTCATCTTTGTTCTGCAGTCTGCCAGTGCCTTAGAACTAGTTACATCTGGGGGAAACCACCAATCTTGGAAGGTGGGTGGGACTCTCACATACTGGAAGTTGATGTAGTAGGTCATCCATGTATGAATTGCAATGTGGAGTGAACAGTCATGATTGTCTGGCTAATTGTTTGTTCTTGTCAGCAGATACACTACTTGATTATGTGCTGACCATCACATCGGAGATCATAAATGATGATGATCTGGCACTTGTAAGGTGATGATGAACCTGGGTCACCTGATTCTTTTACTCCCAATTCTCAGTTCTCCACAGTGATTTGAGTTCTGCTGCTGTTTATTTAGTCACAAGTACAGATGCTGTGCTTGGATGGATACAACTGTTGACTTGAAGATCATCAAGCTTTTTTGTCCAATGGGTCACTGCTCCTATGTGTTGTGGTTGATTGCTTGAACCTGTGTAACTGAATGATGAATGTGCACATGGGTACATGAGCTGTGTAACCTGATGCTCTTTCTGTTCTGTCTGTTGTCCAATACGTGCTGCAGTGACTTTGCAGAGGAACTGCATCGGAGTATCTGCCCAACGTTAACCTCTGTTATGGTGCGTGTCAAATACTACTTCTGAGGGTAAAATTGAGAAGAGCTTTTTATAGCATGTTTTCTTCTTGTGCTAAGAGTGAAGCTTTGTAACTTCATGAGGGTAGTAGGAGGTGTGTCCTGTGCTGTTGTTGATCCAAACTGGGGATGGATATGTGACAAGTAGAAGTTGGACTAACTGTGGGAAGCTGAGGTTGGGGAGAGCAGGAAGCACCACTGGTGAGCTTTGTGCGTGATGGGCATGAGCAGAAACTGCAGCTCTGGAAGCAGGATTGGCAAAAGTTGGAACGATGGCAGCGCATTCAACAGATTGGTCAGGTGGCCAGCCTGCGTACAGTACCTGCTGTGAAAGTAGAGGAAAGGACAGAGACTGAGCCACTCCCTAAACTGGGGGTAAGAAATGATCAGGGTTTTCCTAAGATGATAGAGCTATGGTATTAGAGCCTCGTTTGCACCACAATAAGTCCCATGTTTTATCACTTCCAGGGAAGACCTCTCTCACAAATTCCTCATAGGTCCAAGGTTCATTACTCCACCAGTGGGGTTGGTTAGGGTTTCACTGTTTGTCAGTAGTTGCATTCTACCTGACAGCAATTGAATATATTCTGTTTGGGATTTGTTGGTGCTGCAGGATGTTCTCAAACCAGAAGTAGCTGTTCAGGAAGGTGTTGAAACCACAGAGATCATAGCTGCAGCTGTGACAAAGGCAAAGTTGGAGGTGGAGGCAGTGGCAGATGCAAATGGAGACAGATGTGTGCACAGGGAGCTGAATCAGAGAGCTTTTGCCCAACAAGTTGATGCTGGAACATTGGAGGGTGGAAACATGGAATTGGCAGAAGAGAGGGTCAGTGAGGGTGTCAATGCTACAGAAAGGGAGGAAAGAGGGAAGGGGGAGCAAGAGAATTGGGGTGTGACAGTTAGTGGGACACCAACACCAACACCAAGGAAGCATGGCAGAGAGAGGGAACGACACGGCAGTGAGCAGGAATCGCAACCAAAGAAACGCAAGCGCAACATTATGAGTCCTGCACAAGTTAGAATCATGGAGAATGCTCTGCTCTGTGAACCAGAGATGCAGCGCTCCCCAAGGTCAATCCAACACTGGACAAATCATCTGAACCATATGGTGAGAACCCACTTTCACTTTCCCCAACTGTTTCACAGGAGGCTTGGGATGTGATGTGTTTGCATGGCTAGGATGATATTGTAAACTCCTGTGTTTTACATGTACTGTGGCATCGAAGTACTCATTGCTATGTGTATTCATTTCTGCTCCAGGGTCCTGAGGTAGCATATCAGCAGCTAAAGAACTGGTATGAAAGTCCTCCCCAATGCACAAGTTGGTTCAGCTCATGATATTCCTCACTTGTGTGAGCTTTCTGATGTGATTTGTTTGTTTTTCGTCTGCACAATTCAAATTCTTTTGATATTGAATCCATCAGAGGGCAGAAGCAAGAATTTTGAAAGTGGATGAAGGTTTTCACATGGGTTATTATGTGCAATCTGTCCACATAGTTTTGTGATGTAGGATCTAATTGGGTTGGATGTGGCACAGGCTGAATAACAGAAAATCTCGCATAGCACGGGAGGAGCGTGACAAACAGCGAGCAGCAGAGGGTGAATTCTTGAATGCAACAGGAGACAAATTGCAACACACACCCACAGATTCTGCAGTAGGCAGCCCTTTTGAGGCTCCTGAAGGTGCCAAGGGTGATCATGTGGTTCTGCAAGACTTTGCTGCTGTGAAGTGTGCATCACAACCCCATGCATCACTTGCACTGCCAAAATCAGGAAATGATGTTCCTGGAAGAGAGATTCCAGCTCAATCTGAGCAAGAAAACCATGCAAGCACAGTAGGAAAGTAGAAAATGTGGGAGACACTGAGTTTTTGTGGAATAGATGGGGAACTAGATCATGGCAGTGGGCACAGTGCATCAAGTCCCAAGGACGATGGCACGGCGTGCACTTAGAGGAGCACAACTTATGCTTGGCACAATTGTCCAAGCTGAGAGTTGACAAAACCGCAAGCTCCCTTTCCCTTTCAACATGACCTGAGGAACCTTGTTTGAGGAAGCTGAAACTTTGTTGGGTAAGCCTATGGTGGCTTGGGGATATGGGTCATATGTATTTGGTCCCCCTCTTATGACCCACCCAAATAGTGTTTCCTTCATCAAGCATGGAATTTTTTGTTAAATTTCCCTTGAAGATTTTGTAGAACATACGTAGCCAGTGATACATACACATTGAAGAGATGCCATCAAGTTAACACATTGTGAAGGGACTTTTGCATCCATTCATTTGCATCTGAGGAAATGCTATCATTGTTACTGCCATTCTGATCTTCTCTTTCTTCCCATGTTGGGTGAGAGCATGGTTTAAAGTATGTGATCTACTGGACATATGCTTGATCTGCTGCAAGTTATTTGGTATATTCCTATTACTGTCATTTGGATTATGTTGATTCACACAGACCACTACTACCATTCCTGCAATAATATCAACTAATGTTAACTTTCTAAGACATCAGTCCTCACAATGGTATGTGAAAACTCACAAAACTCGCAACTTCATTAGTGTTCCCATCCTAACTTGCTACTTTAATTTTATAGAACTTAGGGTCTCTTTCCATTAGGCAATTGTGATTACACTTACACAGAATATGTTGTGATCACAGCACACAGCAGCCTAATAGAAAGCCACTGAAATGGAGCCTTGTTTCTTGTTACATGAAGAGCGCCTTTCATTGGAGAGTTGCAATTGTGCCACAAATCTTTAGGTAATTGGTGTTAGGAATGTTAAGAACCTTTCATTTGTAAGGTGATGTTTATAGGATGTATAAGGAACTTGTGTCCTCAAACAAATGTTAATTTTTACTGATTCACATGTTGACTCACAACTCACACAACTCTGCATTTGGTCAATGCTTGATTGGTAGAGTTGTTGTTCAAGTCAGCTCACACAACTCTGCATTTGGTCAATGTTTGATTGGTAGAGTTGTTGTTCGAGTCAGCTCACACAACTCTACATTTGATCAATGCTCTCATTGGCCCCATGACCATCCAAACAGTGAATGGACTGTTTGGATGAAGATTTCATAGCCGTTCTTTGCATGGATGGAAAGAAAGAATGTATTTTGATTCTCATGAGAGATTGTTATGTTTGGTAACCAACCTGCTCTCACATGGTTACCTAGTCCATTGTTCCTTGAAGGTAGTATATGCTTTTCCTTTCAAATCAACTCCCTCTCAAACTCTGTCACCTTCCCTTCAATTGACAAAATTGTGGCTTCCCTCAATGATAATTTCAACACTGTATACTGCAGTCGGTTTCACCACCCAAGAGTCGAATCAATCACTTTTGAGGTGTCAAGGTTTTTTGACACCTCATTTTTTGTCTTCCAAGTTTTCGATAGAGGGAGTGTAGTTTGTATTTCTCAAGTAACCTTTTTAAAGGTTATATTGTATTTTTAGCATTAATTCACATATTTAATTGAAATATAACTTATTGAAAAACTTCAATTTTTTTTTTTTTCATTATTAGGGAAAGTCAATGAAGAATTATTCTGAAATTTCAGACATATCAAAGAAATTTCTCAAAAAAATACGACATTGAAAATGTGAATTAATGCTTGTCGAATCTAACATAAACTTAGGGTAATTTTACTTCACTCTTTTCAACTTCACATAGGCCAATTGATATAGGTCACATGCTTTCTTGCATGCTTGCTTCACACCACCAAAATAAATTAAAAAGCAAACCAACCATCCAACTCTAGTTAGGGTAAAGTCACGATGCTTGTTGTCAAAGAGATAAGGACAAGCCATAATGGTGTATACCTTGTAGAAATATCAAATTCTAAAGTGGTCTTCGTGTTCACACTAGAACTTGAAAAATGAAAAAGCTAGTTAGTTACTACCAAATTGTATTCACACCATTTTTTTTCACTCGCATGCATCCATTATGTTTAGGAACATTGTCATGTTTGTCGATTGTTTTGGGTATATATAGTTGGGTATTCAATTGCTAGAAACTAGATGCAATGGCACCATTGAGCACAAAGCATTTGAAAACTTCAAGTTGTATGAAAAAAAATTATTTGTTGAATTTCTTGACACAATCCCTTTTTTTGGTTGGATTGCTTTGCCAAGAAAATCAACTTTTCTTTAAAGTTGTGGCATGTTTGGGACAAAGGAGAAAGAAATACAAAAAGATAGATATTTAATCTTGTAAGTGTAGCACTCTTTTTACTCAAAGGATTGTACGTAATATCACTATTTTGAAAGTGTAAAATTCTTGTCTTGTTTGAAAAGGAAAGGAACACTTGTGAAAGACGAAGAAAAAGTTTTTTTTAAAAGGAAAAAAGAAAACTTAAAAGTGAAAAATGCAAGGAAATTTTCAAAAAATCAAAAACAAAAAACAAAAGCCAAAAATGGGAAGAAAAAAAAGGATGAGATTGTGCCCTTCTTTACTAGTTATAGGTTTCATATGTGTAAAGTATTTCAAGAAAGTTGAAATTCTAGCTTTGTGAGAAAAAAGATAGTGATGACATGCAAAAAAATGGAATGAAAAGAGAAATTAAACTACAAGTTAAATTAGATTATTTCATTCTTTGAAGAAGATTCAAAAGGTTTGCCAATTGAGGTGCACAATAATGCAACATAACAAATATAAACTAAATACAGTTTGGAGAACAATTTTTTTTTCTACAATGTGTCTAGAGGTGAGGTACTATCCAAAGTTCAAAAAAGACGACTTAAAGATTTTTTAAAATTGTTTCATTTGTGCCCCCAAAAAAAGAAGATTAAAAAGCCCTCAAATTTCATTGTTCCTTGGGCACTACCATTTTTGTACATGCTTTTATGATGCTTGTGAGTCAAGAGGCTTTTTCTTGTCACAATTATCCATACCTCCACCTTTCAAGTTTCTATGCCTTTGCTAGACATTTTGATCAAAAATGGTGCCACATTGCTTTTTCTTTACTACACATTTTTTTTTACATTGTGGGTAGCACATTTTGCTAACAACTTTCATAGGTAAAGTATTCATACATGGAAAGAAGTTAGAAATGTAGGGCAAAGTCCTACAATGGGCATTCTCAAAATAAGGGGCTTAGGACAAGGCCATAGTCGAGTCTAGAACTACATTTTGGGAATTGGGAAATAAAGTGCCCTCCAAACACAACTTTTGAAAAAATTTCAAGTGCTTTTCCATAATGTGTTTTTCAATTTGGTGGTGAATTTGAAGGTGGAACATCCTTAAAAAGTTTGTTGGGTTATGCCCTCATGTGGGAAGTACACATTCATTTGGGTCTACAACAGCTTAACACTAAATGTAGCTTGGAGCTTATAGTGAGAAATATGTCATTTTAAAGCACACTCATAAAACATACTTTGTATTTTAAAACTAATTTAGCAAGCTATAACTTAATCCCTAGAAGTAGGTAAAAGGAGACAAATGATTTCATATCTCATGTATTTTCAAAGATATATTGTAATTAATTTGTTAGGTATCTCATTTTTTATGATTTAGGTGAAATTTAAAAATCCAATCAGCCTTCGACATCTTGAAATTTTCCAATCTAGTAGGCATGTTCAACCCAATCGGTCACCCAAAAAAAAAACCTCAAACAAGCACAATCAAATTCACTCAACCTTGGATGCATTGGATAAAATCCAAACAACCTATCCAACCCAAATGAACTAGAAAGACTATGATAAAATGCAATTGACCTTGGATGGGTTGGATCAAATTCAATTAGATTTAGTTGGCTTTGTCTAACCTAATTGCTCTCAATTAGTTGGCCCTCCCAAAATCTAATGGCCATGATCAAATTTGGTCAACCTTGAATGACTTAGATAAAATCAAGTCACCTTTTTGTCCAACTTGAAGTAGTCCCAATATAGTTGGATTAATGATTGAAGCGTGGATGGATGATCTAGTCCATGTTGAACAATTCTATTGAACATGGATTTTAGTTGTGATGCACTTATAATGCTTAATTGCAAATCGTGAATTTGGAGTAGTGTTCAAAATAATTTAAAGCTTCCTCTCTTGCTCACCTCGTGTAGGCCACAAGAGCCTTTGAGAGCGTCTAAAGTTATTTAGCTTATAAAGTTACCTCTTTATCACATACTTCATTGAAGATAAGCTTGTCACCACTCTCTTCTTTGTGGTTTTGCGTTTTTTAATTGTTGGTCCAATGGTGCTAACAATGACAATGAACTCCAAGTTTGTTGTCAAGTTCTTGTTTGTTTGTATGTTTGTTTTGTTTTTTTTTTAATATACAAATGATAATGAGAAACTCTTTAGAAACACATTGTCATCATTGTTGCCATTTTGCAATGACATAGAAAACAATGACAAGCTCCAAACCCACCATCCCCTCCTCTTTTTTTTTTCTTTTCTTTTAGTTACAAGAGTAGTGATGAACTCAAAGCTCACAACATCCTCTTTTCATTATGTTTTTAAAATTATTTATTTGTTTTTTTTGTTGTTTGCTTTGTTTCCTAGATGATGACAACAAGCTCAGACCTTGTTATTCTCATCTTATGTTTCTATTTTTTAAAATTTATTGTTGCAAATAATAATGACCCACAATCTTTATTTTTGTTTTGTTTTGTTTGCTTTTCACATAGATTACAATGATGAGCTCTAAGATCAAATGGCAATGATGAATTCTTGATTGTCATCATCATAATCTTGTTGTAACTTGTTATCATTTCTTTTTTCTTTGTTATAAACAATGACAATAATCTTAGGCTCATCCTCATCATCTTATTCTTTTTTATTTGCTTTGTTACACAAACAATTTTGTTCATTAGAAAAAAAATTGGGTTTGTTTTGTTGTAGATGGTGAAAACGAATTCCAATATTGTCTTTTTTGTCATCATCTTTATCAAGGCAATGATGGTTTGTTACACAAATGACAAAGAGGAAGAGGAGGTTTAATCCTATGTTTTTTTTCCCTTGATTTTTTGTTGCTAAAAATGGTTCAAATAAAAGCATGAATTTGAGGAATGAAGTTGAATGCAGTAATTGTCAAGTATGAACCCACTTGTAACACATATTTAATTAATTTAAGATTTTATCCAACTTGGTGGATGGTATGAACTCTGCTTAGTGGCCACTAGATTTAACAAATGTAACCTTATATTCAAATAAAAATAACAATCATTCAAAAATATAACACCCATCTAGACAAATTTTTGTCTCAAAAGACTTTTTTGCCTTGTGCCCACCAAGTGAAAATGATAGGTTATTCATTATCAAAGTTGAAAATCAAAGTATGCTCATATTTATGAGAAACAAAAATCTTATTTACTAAATTACAAAGTACTAAACACAACATGAACCAATTCATCAATCACAATAATGTCTATGGATCCAAAGTTGTCGCTCATACAATAACAAAATCATTAATAATTCCAATTAACTTAATTGCATAAAAGAAAAAAAAGACGCATGGTGGCCACCAAGGATTAAGGTTAAGGTTGAAAATATAAGGCTATTGATAGCAAGTATCCAAGAATAGACAAAAAAATTTCTACCATAAACAAATTTCTTAATAATTTTTGGCCTTTATGTCGTGAAAGAAAAAACAAACAACTAGTGGCCATCAAAGATGAAGGTTAAAGTAAAACAAAATCACTGACCACAATTGTTTAAAGATATACACATATAATTTTTAGGGATCAAAACATTGCTTTAAAAATATGCCACATTAAACACAAAAGAACCCAAAAATAAAAACATTCATAATACATTTAAACTCAATTCCATGAAAGCAAAAACTACACAAGTGGTGGCCATTAAGGATTAGGGTTAAGGTGTAACAACAAATATCACTAATTATGTTTGAGAATGTAGATGAATTTTTTAATTTGATGAACAAATTGATTAAATCATACACCTCATCAAATTAAAAAAATAACACAATCATTAATAAATTCGGGGCTCTATGCCAAGAATGAGAAAAGAGGATGCCTAACAGTCACTAAGGATTAGGGTTAAAATGCAACAAAAAAGATTGTTGATCATTAGCACCCAAGAATATACAAGAATAATTTTGTATCATGAATAAATTGATTAAACAACATTGAGATCAATTTAATCCTATAAAAAACTCTAAGAAATTAGAAACACAATGTCCTCCATGTCCAAAACATCCTTCACACATTGCTCAATGCATTAACAACATCAAGATTTACTTTAGCCCTACTAACACAAGCAATAGGAATAGTAATTTGATTCTTGTTTGATATTTTTTTGTGCTAGAAATGAAAAAAGAACAATTGAAATGTCAAGCAATTGTTCTAGATTTGCAAAGTTGCATTTCCACTTGCCATTCCAACAATCCTCATACAAATGTCGTTCATCCAAATTTTTGCACTTCTTCATAGGAACCCACCATTAAACCTTCACCATTTTGAAAAATGCACTTTCCTCATCTTTCACAACATCACTTTGTGTTTTTCCCATCCAAACAAGAACAAGGTTAAGATCATGTGGCTTAACAAGAATAAAATCCCCATCATTAAGATTTCTAAATGGGGTGCATGTAGTTGAAGGCTTCATGTTTCTTAACCCACAATAAAGGTGTTGAATTGAGTCCTCTAGATTAGAATCAACAACAGTGGTTAACAACAAAACCCTAGAATAGTTGGATTTTTAATTGACAACAAAACCCCTCCAAAATGGTGACATTTTGATGGGGTAAAGGTCTAAACAAATGCAATTAGATATCCTCCCAAGATTCAACATACGACTTCATCTTCATTTCATAAGTTGCATTTTGTCCAATGCCCACCTTCTAGAAATCCATGTATTTGGAAAGTCTAATAATAATGAACTTTTGTCTTTTAGTAGACATTAAAGGATCAATGCCCCAAATGGGGCGGTAAGGAACAAGGCTAGGGATGCCCATAGGTATCTTTAGTGACCCATTGGGATTAGTTTTCCATAATATGATTGGAGGCACGTCTATAGGACTCCATATAGGATATATGGGAGAAACTTTATATTGCATCACATGCTAGCCCAATGAATCAACAAAAATCTAAAAAGATGAATATCAATATGCCCTACCAAAGTCTCAAAACCATCCTTCAAACAACCTACTACCCAAGATTTAAAACCTAGAATCTCTTGAATCAACGATGGAATAAATGGTCGCTCTTGGGAAATAATGAACGCCTTCATCAAATAAACCAAAACGTAATTATTTTGTTTTTTTAACTTTTTTGATAAATACCCAAAACATCTGTCAATATTTTCATGTGTATGGCCAACGACAAGAAATCGCAATTTTATTTTTTCAAACACATCCCTTGCAATTAAACAATTAAAGAAATGCCAACAAATGTTGATTTTTATTGTTTTCACTACTACAAAATGTGGGTGCAGTTCACTAGTCCACATTCTCTTGGTGCAAGATATGTTTTTCCAGCTTCACTTGATATTCAATTACATTGTTGTTATGTTTTCCCAATTTGGATATTAAATCCTTGAAGGATTCACAAACAATACATTTTGTGAAAATTAACCTTCGTTTTCACACATCTACATTCAAATGGTGTTTTTTCCTCAACCGACTCATAGCAAAGAAAGGAAATACCTCCAATGCTTAACTCCTTACTTATTTGTGACAATGCAAACAAGAATATGAATCAAATTAGACTCCAAGAAAATGGAAACCCAAACAACCAAACATCCCCAAATATGCAATCATTTTTTGTTCACTACCAATCCAAATGACAATCCATCAATCCAATTACCTAATCGCTTCACTTTTTTGAAAACTTTTCCAAGATTCAAGCAATAAACATTGCACATCTTGTCTACCATTTGATCTGGCATTGTATTCACAGACAAGTCGATCAGTGATTAAACATTTAATTTCACTTATTTTGCTAACATTTGTAACTTATGTGTACCCTTATTATCATGTGGTAAAAATCAACAACCTTGTTTGCTATTAAATTTTTACAACATATACATTGACCTAAATAGACCAATAATCATGTACCAAGCAATTTCACAAATATCTACACCTTGCACAATGAGATATTTCCACCACTTGATGTTTCCTCTTGTATGTAAATGTAACCTTCTTGGAATATCTAATCCATAGGCTTTCTAGTCCTCAAATGACAAGCTCCAAAACTCTTGCCTCAAGAACAACATCTTTTCACGAAGGAAATGTTGGCAACAATTCATCCCACGTCATGTCAACACATTAACATTTCGCACAAACTCTTTAAATAAAACCTTCTCAATCCTAAAAGTTACACTTTTAAAGTCACATGAACCTCATTTCCTCTTATGAAAAATATATATTTTTTCTTCATTCCAACTACTCCCACCTCATCAGCATCTAGAACATGGCCTTCATTATGTGTCATAAGATGTTCTTGCAAAGAATAGCCATTAAAAATAGTTTGAGACAATGGCCACTTCCAAATCATCATGATTACTAACACAATACCAAGACAATAGAGAATACGTAGCCCAACATGATCTTCACCAAGCTGATCATCAAAAACTACCTCCATAAGGTTGAAGGCTATAACTCGACCTTTTGCAATGAAAATGCCATCAACATCTAAGAGATCACATTCAACTCCTCTCCATTGAGATTTACATCTTCTTATAATATTTAAATTACCCACACCCCTATTCTCTACATATCCTCTGTAACGTTCGTCCTCACCTCATTGCTTATTTGCTTGCTCCTCTTGCTCCCAATTTTCTTTTAGAATTTCCTTGTTTTCTTTATCATCATATCTTGTCACAATTTTGTCCTCACTTCCTTCTTCATTGACAGAATTAGATCCAGACTCCCCATTAAAGCATTTCGCACACTTGTCCAAGGTATAACTTACTTCCAAATTAATTTCCCTATCACAAAAACCATTTTGCATGTCTCCCAATTTTTCAACTTCTTCAACATTCTTCAAAAGGACTTCAAGCAAATCCTCGACACAACATGAAACTTGTTTCTTCCCCAAATTATTACAACCATTTATGGTAACAAAACATTGTTGTAACCTTGTGGTAGTCATTACATCATACAAGGATAAATCCTTTGAAGGCCAAAATACTTCCATTCCAATAGCTAACCCAAAATATTTAACAACTTGGAATAAAAAGCTTACATTCCTCAAAGGCCTTAAACATAACTTCAATTAAAACCACTATGTAAATCTCTACCCTTAAAGTAGCATATATCAAAATAAAAGATGGATCTATGCAAGTTCCAATTCCCATCTTCACCTTTTAACTCTCCCGCAAATCACAAATGCCAACATTATTCCCAAATATGATTATGTTAATCATGTTTTGAGAAAATTTTAAAAAACATGGAATTGAAATCAAATTCATTAACATATGCCTAACATTTGATTAGTGTGTAAACCATTTTAACATTTCTATTAACAAAGCACAAGGATTATTCTTCAAGTCTAATTCCCCATTCTGAATGGTGTCCACCTAGTTGATTCGCTAGAAACATATTTTTATGTGGCCTTATGGTTCTTTAAGTCCATAGTTGTAAAAACATTTGCTAGATTCCAAGCATCTATCCACCTTTAGGTGCATGCTGAGAGTGAAGTTTGGGAGTCACATTTCATGTTCCTGGGAATGTAGGAGGGTGTGAAGGAATGAACCCACACACATTTGGGAGTTGGAGTCTCAATGGATGAGACTCTTGGATCTTCAAAGAACGATTGTAGGGGTTCATTTGATTAAAAAGTTCCTTATTCATTGGAAAGTTCTTGGAACATAGATGTTTAAATGGGCTTGCATGTCCCATTTGAATGCATAAAACACAAGTTATGGTCAAAAGAAGGACTGAAAATCAAAGTGTCAATTTGACTATTGACCATTAAAAGTCAGGAGCCTCCCTGATTTACTTGTGTACAGGTAGCATGCCACATGTATTTGGAAAGCTCTCGATGAGGGCTACAACTTTGCCTTAGACCTCACCTCAATTGGAGGTGTGAACAAAAAGTTATGGGCCTCCAAAATCTTGGGAGTCCTAATTTTGAAAATTTTGGGACTCCCAACTTTGGAGTCCTTGGACAAAATGACATTTGAATGTAGCCCATGTGACGACTCACAAAGAATATTATAAGGGGGAAGGTGGTGGCTTCCCCCAAGTCTAAGTTGTGGTGTGTCTTGTGAGTTTGTGTGCCATGGCTCATCCGTGCCTCAAAAGTGTTATAACTATGCATTAACCAAGTTTTTGTTTGGTTTGTGTAGGTTCATGTGAAGAATTCACCCGCTTTTCACTTGTCCTAATCTCATCCCAGAGTTCGAACACACCCTTCTACCCCCGAAGTGTTGCAAATTAAGGAGCATATCCCACTCTTTCTTCTTCCATTGTTTTCATTTTTGGACTCACATTTGAATCTTACGACGAGTTTGGAGGTGTGTCATAAACGAAATTAAAGAGTAGACATATATCACTTTGGATCCTTCAAAGGTTCTTGGACAATAGTCATGCCAAAAAAATTCATTTTTTCGTTGTTGATATCGAAAAGCCCATATTCCATAAGAACCTTGATGTTTTCTTCTTGAGATTTCCTGACACCCATGTTAGGAACACTTTATTAGTAAATGATACACAATACAAATCTATGCTTAATGATTCGTGTAATATATATTTTTATAATCATTTAAGGGTTCATGTAGTGATGGAGATTATTTGCTCTCAATGTTTATTTTTATTTGGTCTCCCTTCATTTGTCCGCATTTAGTGTTTAGACATTCATTAAGCATAATCCTTTTGGGACTATTAGAAACATAAGTTGTAGTGATCCTTATTACAATATGTTATTTGAAGATATAGTGATAGTTGTGAACCAACAACATATTGTACAAAAGCAAAATTGAAAAAAAAAGAGTAATATATTTACTATTGTTATTACTATAACAAAATTTATTTTCTTTTTTATTCATGTATGATGGATTAAAATAGTATGCTTAATTTTTGAAATAAAAATAAAAATTGTCGTGCATTTTTTAGTGAGTTTTCTTAATTAATTTAGTATTTCAATGTATTCTTTTTGTTTATTGCTTTGCCAAGTCTTTGTTCTCTTTCTTTAATCATTTCAAAATTCCCACTGAACCTTTTTTCATCTTATTTTCAATGAATCGCCCGGTGGCCACAAGGCATTTTTTTGTTAATTTCACATGGTTTTTTAATCTCTTTTTCAAGTTATAAATGTTTTAATATGAACATGAACCACCTTCATTGTTTCACTAACACATCTTATTGTTTTTGTAGTTTAAGGTTTTGAAACGTATTTCAATGATGAGTTCACATCTATGTTTGCAAACTATTAGACCTAAAAAATTACTAATTTTCAATGTCAATGGTGTGTTGTATTATTTCCTGCATTTGGTTATTTGACATGAAAATGCATAAGTCTTTTGAAGAAATATTGACAAAGCAAAGTCAAAGTGAGAGCTAGAATGGAACATTTCCTCTTTACAACATTCAATTACTTTTACATTGCAATTTAGTTTTGTATGAAACTTGAGGATGTGCTAAAAGTTCACCCATGCCCTATTATTATTTGAAACTAGTGTATTATGCTTGTCATGGACTATCTTATGGGTTGGAAGATCAAACATTATTAATTAACAACGAACCCTAAAGACACTTTATAATTCGAAGTGGAGTGGTTTTTTTGTTGAATCATTCAAAGGATACATGTTGTCAAAAAATAGGGTGCAATGGTTAGATTTCACGTTTCATTTGTGGCTACCCTTGTTTGAATTACCATTGGCCAAAACGATTTGAGTTCATTATGATTATATGGTTAAATATTCTAAGCCTCGTTTGAGTTTCTTTTCGAAAAATTACTATTGGTTTGTCTAGTATATGGATGATGATAATGATGATGTTCACAATAACCACCCCCATTTAAGTATGTAGTCTTAATCATATCATTAAATGAAAGTCATTTTTTTGTTATAATTTTTTTACATTGGTATTTGTTTTCATGTGCCCTTGTTTTCTAGTATTGACTTTTGTTTGTAGTTGGTTTGGACCATTGTTCAGACTACGCAACGTTGTTTGCAACTCTAAAAGGGAGAAAACGATGTTGGCCACTTAGTTATTTATTTTGAAATGGTGTTGATGTTGTTGCATATTTGACCATGGACAATAACAAGTCTTCCAATATTACAAATATTTGATAGTAACTTTCAACTTATCCTTCAGGTTTAAATTGTTTAGGGTTTTTAGGATTTAAAAAAGATTAATAGTGAATTTTTTCAATTCAAAACTCTTCAAGAAATCAATATAATTTTTTTCACAACTTGGTGGCCACCAAATTTAATTTGTATCTATAAAATTTAATAAATTTTTTTTTATCTATTAAAATTTTAGTGTGATCTATGTAAACTGAATTTTATTAGATCATCCTTGCAATTTGTTTTTTGTTTTCTTTTTAAAAATCTGCCATGGTGTCATAAAAGTTTAATTTGTAAACATTGCATGTAATTTTTTAAAAAAAAGGCTTTTCCTTGTGGTCTTGGTGGCCACCAAATCATTTATGATTGAAAGTTTCGAAAAAATTAACTGTGTAAATTTATTGTTTGGATTTTTGAACTTTTGTAAAGTCCTAAATTAATTAAATATGTGTTTTGTGATGAAACTCGGTGTTGACTATTTCTCCTGGAACTATCAAAACATCTATTTGACATGTAGATTTATTTATTTATTTTAGGATTCATATATTAAATCTTCACAATGGTGATAACTTCATAATATCATGGTTTATTGTCATGTTCATGAAATAAATACCCTCATAATTTTAAGGTTTAATGGATGTTCATGTTTAACTTGATATGTATTATATAACTATTGTTGCATCGATTGTTGAGGGTCATGGGCCAAGTGGAAAGGCAAATCTTTGAAATGGTGGGATAATGGACTTCATTTGTGTTGGCAATGGTCAAGTTCAATACAAGTTTCTTTTGGAACAATCCTATTTAAAATTGTTCTTCACATTGAGTTTAACTTTTAGTTTCACCCCACCTTCCTCTTCATGTGAAAGGAGGGTGGGGGGTTTTTTTTTTTTCTTTGAACATGCAATACCTACAATTGTGGAGGTATACTTTGTAGGGGTAATTATAGGAATTTAAATTCTCACTTTTTTAATTTCCTATTTTTCTAAACCCAATTGTAAGTGTGGAGGTTAAGTTTTTAAAATAATTTTCAAAACATGAATTACAAGTGATGACACAATTGCACACCCATTGTGGCAAAAGAAAATGTTAATTGGGAGGTTATAAGGTAGGTTTGTTTGCAAGTTTGGAGAATGCATTCCTTTGTGACCAAATCAATTTTCCTTAATCACTTGGATAAGGACCACAACCTCACCATGGAGGGTGAGCAAATTTGAGTGCCCCTCAACTTGAAAGGACCCAAAAAAACAAGATTGTGTCATGACAAATGCTCACATCTTAGGCGATACATATGTGGTGTAAGTTGCAATGAGTAGATCAAGGTAGTTGATTGTGCAAAGAAGACAGCTACAACCAAATTTGACAACCTTCAATTGAAAATTAAAGCACAACATTTGTTCTATGGAAATTGGAAACTTTAAAACGTTTTAGAAACTTGCAAATTGGTAACATTTACCTCTTCTTTGATGTGTTTGTAAATGGGGGTGTGATTTTTTACAACCTTCTTTGAGATAAAAAAGGATAATGACCTTACTAATTTGATTAAAGCCAACAAGCTTGCATATGCTAATGACCTATGCCAAGCTTGGGCGCCAAGTGTGAAAATCATGCATCATTGAAGGTGACACAAATCAAGGAGATTTGGTTCGTGACAATGTACTACGAATTAAAATTTTATTCATTGCCAGTAAATTTACAATATTTTGGAATTTTACCTTTGTTGGGGTTTAAGGTTTATATATATATATATATAATTTGCACATGAAGTAGGCTCCATGGCATCACCATGGAAAAATTCATGGTAGAGGTGTACACATCACATTGATGGGGCATCAACTTTTCATGCATCAACATGCATTTAAAAGTACTTCAACTTTGCAGTTAACATAGTTAGTGACCACAAAAATTACTTTAGCAAAGAATTTCCTTCTAAGGAAAAGTAACATGGGGTGAAAGCACATTAGGGTGGAACAAAAAGAATGTTTTATAAATGTCCATAATTTTTAAAAATGTAATTTGTTTTGGCTCAATTTGACATATGTTATTTGGATGAATGGAAGACAAAAACAAATTGGTGAATATTCATAAGAAATTAATTTGGGTAGCTATAATTTTTTTCCTTTATCAAATTTTCAAAAAAATGAGCTTCAAATGTACTAATTGAAAAAAAATTTAAAAAATAAAGAACTTGCCCGTTTTAGGTAGAAAAATGTTGAAACTAAAAGAAAAAACATACTTGATTGAATTTTATGTTTTATTTTATTTTATTCTATTCATGTCCTGTGGTGCATTTGATGAATCCATTTGGGGCATTTGGGAAACCATGTTAAATTTTTTTTGTAGGACTCATAAAAGTCCTTTGTGAATTGGATTTCAAAGATTTTTTATGATTTTTTTATGATGTGTTTTGATGCCTAAAGTCATTTTTGATATGGGTCCCATTTCATCATTTGCATAAATAAATTGAAATGAGCTACAATTGAAAATTTGAAAATTGTTAGAATGTACCGTATGACATCCTTATTTGTTCCACCTTAGATATGTACTTCCACCCATGTACTATTGTTTTGAGATAGTGATGGGATTAGTTATGGGGTTTTGTGGATTCCCATACATTTTTTGATCATCCCACATCTATAATATACAACTTCCTACTTTTTTCAATGTGATTGTAAATGGTGTATTTTAACATTCATTTTCAATTAAGAAAGAATGTATGTGTGTATATTAGTATACAAATGAATGTAATACAATATTCCCATCACCATTTATAGGTTTGTGCAACAAATGATGGTATTGTAATGAATCCCATAAAGGATTAAGAATTTAGCATACTAAATGAAGGTATTACCTAAGCCTTTGCCATATCAAATCATAAATTTTAGGAAAATAATGTTATGAACAACACATGCATTGTTAGATTAGGGATGATAGAATCATGAAGGCATTGCAATTATTATGTCATATTAGAATTTGCAAAAACCAAATGTGGGTATCACCTTGCTAAAAACATTCTACCATTTTCATGACCTACTTTTGATACATGTGAAATGCAGGTAATTCGCATCAATTCAATTTTTCAAAATACACCACAATTTAAAAATACTTGAAGGGAAGGTTGGGATTACATTTGTGACCAATGTGAATTTAAATTTAAAAAAAATAAAAAACCAATATAATGCATGCTTAGTGACAAAGATCAACCTATTCTCAATTAGTTTTAAAAAGTTGGTGTAAGAAATTAATATTGTAAAAAATATTGTAAAATATTGTAATTATAAGTTTTTCTTTTTATTATCATAGAAAATGATCATAAATGACTCAAAAGCTTGTTACATCACAGATGCTAGTATTCTCCAATCTCAGCAGAACTACTTAGTCCTTTTGGACTTGTGACTCCTCTCAAGATTCTCAATTCAACTTGGGACTTGGGGTCCTTCCTTTCCTTCCTTTCTCCTTTCCTTTTGTACTTGTTGTGTCCTTTACTACTACTGCTGCTGGTGGGCCTTTGTTCAAAAGCCATACAGTTGAACTGGAAACAACCTTTCTCTAGGACAAGAAACAACCCAATTTTGGGGTTTTTAAAAATTAATAATAATAATAATAATAATTCTTTTGGACCGTATTTTATTCCCGGCTTTTGGGAAGAAAATTGGGCATTTTTTCAGTTAACATTCAATCAAAGAAGATTGAACTTCCTTCAAGTCCCTTCCTCCAATCCCCTAATAAGATCAGATCTATGAAGGAATCAAAATTTCTACCTTTGCTAGGACACGATACAACCTAATTTTATTTTTTTTGTCTTTTGTGTGAAGTTTGGCACAAATGCCAAAATAATAATAATAATAAAAGAAAAAATCTTTCCTTCTATATGATTCCTTACTTTTGTTTTGTGGAAGAAAAATTGGGAATTTTTTGATTTTTTTTTCTTTTTTCCCATCCCACTCTCGCCAGATCCTCCTCCTCCATTTAACTTTAACTAGTGTAGCTTGTGTCGTTGGTCCAAGTGTGAACACATTGAGGTCTCAACTGATTTTTCCTTTTCACACCTCGAGTTTTGTAATTTGTTTGAATTTCCAACAACAAAAATCCACTCGAAAATCAAATATCTTCCACACCTTTAGCTTTGAAAATTGTGAAATAAACTTTATTAAATCTGACTTTTATTAAAGCAAAGGGCTTTCCCAACAACACCCTCAAATTCCAATACACAGTTTTCAGTTTTGATTTTATTTAATATTCATTGAAAAAATGGTTCAATAATCAATAGCTTTCACACAATAGCTTCATATAGTCTCAAACCAAGTTGATGCACTCCTAGTCGTCATCAAAAGTGTTTCGAAGATACAATGAGCACCACATGAAAAGCGTCGTGGCTTAGGAGGTCTCGACGTCAAAAAGCGTTTCAAAAATACAATGAGCGTCACATGAAGCGTGGTGGCTTGGGAGATCTCAACATGACAAACAAAACAAAACAAAACAAACTACCATGCTTCATAGATAGATGCCTCCACTTGCACATCAAACTCTTATATTATTGCTTATGTTGATGATGATGTCAAAAAGGTGTTTTGATGCAAATAACTTTGCCTTCGAGAAAAGGAACAATAACACATGTGAACACATTGCGAAAGTTTAAAACGAGGAAAGAAAGGAGTCTATTGAAGTGCAAAGAGATGTACCAAGAGATCATGGGGGTGTTTCAAGGGCATTACACATTTAAGGTTTAGGGTTTCTCACCAAGGAGACCCAAAAAGAACCCTTGGGGAGGTCATTTTTTTTCTGAATTAGCACTAATCTCATGCGCAAAACACTCTACACATCAATCCCGGTGTACAACTCATTAATAATCACTAAAGCAATTGTCAATATCCCACTTATTTCACTTGGGCTCCATGTTACTTCACACACTACTAGCTAGTGACCATAAAATGATGAAAAAAAATTCGAAAATGAAGTTCCATTTAAATGAAAATATTGACGACATTGTATTATGCAACTTGCAATCGAATTCAAATATTTTATTGAATGGAATTCAAATAATCCATTGGATTTGGATTTGGATTTGAATTTGAATTCAGTCGAGTTAAAATTTTCATTTGATTCAATTCAATTCAATTCAATTCAAATTCAATTGAAGATAAATGAGTTACAAATTGTTGTAAAACGTATTGAAAATTTTCTTGTCAAATTTCCATCTTTTGTGACTATGGTGTGAAGACCCCAAAAAAAAGTAGCCTTGAAAACACATTTGTTGGCCTTGCCTACCAAGGCAAGGATATTGTGTTTAGATTCATTATAGAGTATAGTAGCTTAAGGGATTTTTTAAAGATCATTTTTTCATGGTGAAGTATTTGAGTTTCCATAATTCTTCTTTTGCCTTAAGATCCTCTTTCATGTGAATGGCAAGGCCCACAGTGTAATTGACACACCCCTTGTTCAAACATTTGTTGTCATTAAGCAAAATGTCGGGAAGAAAAATCTAGTTTACTACATGAGTCAGAATATTATGTCATGAGAGCAGATTCATGTGTTTCCAAGAACATTTGCATAAGTTTTAATTCGAATGGAAACTGCAGATTACATAATGTCATGATACTTTAATACAAAGCTGAGCAGCTAGACTTGGACATAATTTTTAAAATAGAGCTGGAAGATTTGGAAATCTCTCTGTATTTTGAAAGCTGAGGAGCTGCAGCAGATCTTTCAAAGTCATCAAATGTTGTTATGATCTAGTAGTCTACACAATTTGTTGTTTGTTGATGGGTTTGTAAATAATGGTATTTTTGTTGTTGTTGATGATGATGATGTAGATGCACATGACTTAGTTAGCTTACACATTGTTGGTACCATTGGTAGACTGGACTTGGACACCAGATTCATGAAGATTATTGGGCTTGCCTTCTGTTCCCAAAGGATATCGTGCATTCGGGTGCACAACACTTTGCTCTTTGGCTTGGTTCATCAGATGGTTGAACCGATCCAGGAAAAGGTAGGCAAATCCCAGAATTGCCACATTCAGAGAAAACAGCACATACAAGTCCTGCACTCTCATTCCCCACAACCCCCATGACCATAAATTAGACATCACACAACTCCTGTGATATGATCACAGAGATCTAGTACCCACTTCTATCTAATTATTCACTCACACTTTTTGAATCTGCAGTTCTATAATTGCAGTGACCACTCTAGTTCCTATTTCCTGGAAGAAAAATTATAGAAATTACACTCTTCATAAGATCGTTAGATTCTGGAAGGAGTTGGCAGTTTACAATCTCATGATCCACAGCATGCAGTTGTTATCTGTGGAGTGAAGCTTTTTTTTGGGAATATTGATTCTTCATGACCCATGAATGAGATTTGAAGATTCTGCATCTTTTCAATACTCTAGAGTTCTAGGTGTTTGATCAACTTGTTTGAAATTGCCAGCAGTTTGTGAACTAGAATTTTAACAGCTTGAGGTATATGTATATATATGATCTTCTGTTTGTCTACTCGAAGTTCTAAGGATTAAATTGACATTGAGTTTGATGTAAATACCTTCTGAGTGCCGACAGTCCAGCCCTCTACATAAAGATCCAAGCCTTTGAAGATGTTATACCATGCAAGTAACACAGCAGCAGTTCCGAACAACCAGTGAATGAAGAACCATGGTACTCTGCTGACTTGCCCCCTGATCATCCATGTCAGATGCACAAACAGGACAAGCTCAAGAACTTTAGTATACTAAATTCAAAACTTGGTTGTTGCAGGGAACTCCCAAATCAAAAGGAGAAAAAGAAAAACCCTTTTCTTCCCAGCTTCCAAGCTTTTGGAAATTTATGTGGTCTTTGAGAATTATAGCAACTAAGAGAGCTGAATTCATATGATTGCAGTTTGAAGAATTATAGAGATTACAGCAGCAAAGCTTGAAGAGAGTTTGAAATGGCTCAGGTTTTACAAGATTATATATTAAAAAAATTCTGGAAGCTGTTACAACTCCCCGCAAATCCCTTGTAATGGTGTTGAGAAGAATTAGCTTCATGGAGGAAGATTGATCATCAAATTGTTTTTTGGGTGTAGTAGTAGTAGTACCTCTTAGGCCTGATAAAGGAAAGAACCACTTGCACCCAGACAAGCACCATGATTGCCACCCCGAGCTTGGTGTGAGTCATTTGATCGTTGAGAGCGTCGAACTTCTTCAAAGAGATAGCCACCCCAATTGTGGAAGTGATCACTCCCAGTATCTGCGGGGGGGGGGGACCAAAAGAAACCAAAGTCGAAACCATGATCTTGAATTGTTTTCTGCAGTTTTAGGACTGTACAAAATCTTTTGCAAAACCCAAGCAAGCATGATCATGCTACCTTGAACCGTCATGTATGAGTTCTGGTATCCCTGCAGAACACTCATGCAATGGAAAATGGTATTGGGAGAAAAGATATTGAGTTCAGAGCAAGCTGCTTGCGCTAGCTAGCTAGCTTGCTTACTTGCTTGCTTGTTTGCTGTTGTGGGTTATGATCTGAATTTACCTGAAGTACAAGGTGCGCTTCGAACCACCATTTCAATCTGTACTGGCCATACCGCGACAACAGGATTCCAACTGGGAAGAACACACCGAATGCGAGCCACAAGAGCCAGCCATGGGCTTTGTACCACCCAATGGAACAAGGGTTACCCTCATTAGGATCCTCTGCCGGAGCAGGTGCTGGGGCCGACGTTTGAGCTACCACAGCAGTCGCACCAAACCAACCCAAAAGAAGCGCAATCACCACAAAAAAGTTCACCAAAACAGCACCACCCATCTTCTTCACTGCCTTACAAATTCTCCCAAAACTGTTGTTTTGAGCAGAAGATGATGAAGAAGGAGGAGGAGGCTGGTGCCAAAAGGGAGCAACAGTTAGTTGCTGATCTTATATTCTCAGATGCTCCTAGAAATAAACAAAGTTCATGTAAGAAATCTAAGAAATCAAACTCAGAGATTTCTTAGATTGGGATCAGAGAGAGAGAGAGAGAGAGAGAGAATATAAATTAGCTTGAGATCAGAGAAAGATCCTGATCTTCAAGCCCTTGGTGCAAAAAAGAGAATTCCCCAAGTGACCTCTCTCTCTCTTTGTTTGTCTGTGTGTGTCTCTCTGGTCTGGCACTTCCACACAAATGGAAGCTTGCCAGGCCTTAGTTGGGAGCTGGGAACTGAGTATGAAATGAAATCAAAGTGCCTTGGAAAGGAGACTCAGTTTGCTTTGGTTGAGCTACAAATCTGATCAACAATGCTTGTTGTAGTTGTTGTTGGAGGAGGAGGAAGTGAGTAAGTGAGTAAGTTAAGTGAGTGCACAAAATGGTAGTTGAAAAGATGCTAGTGGGATGGTGGTACCAAAGTGTGAGGCAACTTTTGACATTTATACTTGAGAAGTTGGCCCTATTTCCCTCTTGCTAAATATAATAATAATACTCATTTTAAAATAATAATAATATATATTTTTAAATAATAATATTTTTTGGAAATAATAATAATGATGATGATGATAATAATAAAGCAAGCTCACAAGAGAGTGGGACTAACTGGCTGGGACTAAAAAAAAACTATAAAACTCTTTTAAAGCAAAGTTTAAAGTCGGTAGACTACTTACTTACTTAAATAAGTGTGAAAATGGGGTTTGGACTTTGGACCAGTGTTGTTGGCCAGTTAGTGCTTGATTTCAGGAAGGAATCTCCAACTGCAGAATCTGTTGAAGAAAGATCTAATGGAGATTCTAACCCAACAAAAAAAACTCAAAACCTCCACCCCTCCCCCCCCAAAACCTAAAAAACCTTAGAACTTTTTTTTACCTCTAAACTCAACTTGCCAAGATAGATAGATAGATCCCAGCACTTGCCCAACAAAGTTGATTTGGACCAGGTGTCTCAGGCACTATACCTCAAGCAATAATACCAACCTGGTAACCAACATCTACTAGGTAGTGAGTTGAAGTAAGTAACCTGGTTTACTACCAGGGCTACTACTAGCTATACTAGTCTCAATGTCACATATATATATACTAGTGTGAACCCCGTGCCTAATGCATAGGTGTGTGTGTATTTGACGGTACATATTACAAAATTACAACTACAAACTACATCTCCAAAACCTCTCTATATACCACATTGCTAGGTTCTTTTTGGGGAAATTTATTTTCATTGTTTCAACCTAAAATTTATTTTTTCTACACATTCTAACATTTTTTGTGAAAAGGAATGGCCCTAGTCGTCAAATTTTTTTAAATAATTTAAATTCGCCAAATACATATAAAGCATAAATATTCTTAAATGTTTTATTCACTGTCATTAATATGGTCTATAGCCTAATTTGGCTAAATCCTCTTTGTGGGATAACTAATCACAA